>ATLU01000005.1_pt1 | contig 204925 bp, 193 predicted proteins | sample 178751 | NCBI WGS metagenome assembly ATLU01 (sample SAMN02211837, study PRJNA209200) | bioreactor metagenome | isolation source: day 23 sample from continuous culture bioreactor inoculated with sediment... | place: Germany: Wadden Sea | collected 2011
GATCAGCCGCATCCTCTGCGACGCCCGCATCCTCAACATCTTCGAGGGGGCCGCGGAAATCCAGGCACAAGTCATCGCCCGCCGCCTCTTGGGCTGACGCTGGCAAACCGAAGGGCGCGATCCTCGTCGCGCCCTTTTTGCATCACGCATCCCAAAGCCTAACCTACGCACGCTTGCGTATGCTGCGGTGCAGCGTTACCCTTCCGTTGCGTCAAAGCTGGGAGATGGCAGATGTCCGATACGAAACCCCGCCTCAAGACCGAAGACTGGATCAAGGCAGGGTTCAAAGCCCTGATTACCGGCGGTCCCGACGCGCTGAAAGCCGAACCCCTGGCCCGTGCGCTCGGCACCACGAAGGGCAGTTTCTACTGGCATTTCAAGGACGTGCCGGACTTCCGCTTCCAGATGCTGAGCCATTGGCTCGACCACGCCATGTCCGCGCTCCAACGCGCCATCGACGCGGGCGGCACACCGACCGAACGCCTGTTCCGGCTGAAGGACGCAACCACGGCGGAAACCGACGCCTTCGGCGGCGCGGCCACGGAACCGGCGATTCGTGCCTGGAGCCTGTCCGACCCGGTGGTCGCGAAAGGCGTGGAAGAGATCGACAAGCGGCGTCTGGCCTACCTCGAACACGTCCTCGACGCGCTCGATTTCACCAATCCGCAGTTCGCCCGGATCATCTACGGCGCGCATATCGGCATGGGCGAACTGTCCGCCACCGACGGCACCGACAACGCCGACGCGCTCTCAACCCTCATGGCCGCGATCCTCGCCCTTCAGGACGCCTGACCCCACCCTCTTTCCGGTCTCGAAATATCCCCGCCGGAGGCAACCGCGTGGGCGGGCCGAAGGCCAGGCCGCGCACAACCTGTGCGCGCGCCAGCGCGCTCCGCTACCGCGTGAGCCGATCCACAAGCCGCGCGCGGGCTTCGGGAAGCGGACGGTCACCCTGCGCATGGGCCAGGCCATGGGTCAGGAAATACCCCGTCGTGCGCAGCCCGTCGCCGATCCCGGCCAGATCCTCGGTCACGATACCCAGAAGCTCCTCGGGCAGCGGCAGCAGCTTGTCGGCCCAATCCCCCGCGCCCTCGGCGCTCACGGCCCGCCCGGATTTCGGGCTGACATAGACCAAATCGTCCCGGTCCCCGGTCACGGCACAGGCCCCGAGATCCAGCCCGTATCCCAACTCGTCGAGCAAGGCCCGCTCCCATTGCAGATAGCCCACCGGCCAGGCCTCGGTCTCGCCCAGCAGGTCGAGCATCGCGATGGTGCGCGCGTAAAGCTGCGGGTGTGCCTCGCGCTCGGGCAGGGCAAATGACAAAAGCGCCGTGATCGCGTTCAACCCCGCCAGCGCGCGCCGGTCCGACATCACCGTCGCTCGGCTCTTCACCGGCTCGACCGTGAAGGCGCCGATATGCTCCTCCAGCCGGGCCCGCCATGTCACGTCGATCTGGGACCCCGGTTGCAGGATCGGCGCGATCTTGCGGCTCACGCCTCCGCGCACCACGCCCGCATGACGTCCATGCGCGGATGTGAAGACCTCGATGATCACCGAGGTCTCTCCATGCTTGCGCACGCTCAACAACGTGCCTTCGTCCCGCCACTCCATGCGCCCATCTTCCACCGCCACGGCGGGCACGCAAGGGGTTGCTTTGTGCCCCCCTTCGCGCATTCTGGAGCCATGGTTCCCCCCGCCCGCCTTTTCGCCGCTCTCATCGCACTGGTCGCGCTCGCCGCCATCGGGTCGCAACTGGTGGTGACTTTCGGCGCAACCGGCTCCCTGCCCGCCACGCTCTGGATCGTGGGCGGGTTCTTTACCGTGCTCACCAACGTTCTGGTCCTCGTCACCTTCGCACGCGCGGCGGGAACCGGCACCATGCCCAGCCCCTTCTGGATTGCGGGCCTCACGCTCTGGATCCTGATCGTCGGCGCGGTCTATCACGTGCTGCTTTCGAGCCTTTGGTCCCCCGCGGGCCTGCAATGGTGGGCCGATCAAGGGTTGCACAGCGCCACACCGCTCCTCACGCTCGCTTTCTGGCTTGTCTTTGCGCCCAAAGCCCCGCTGCCCTGGCGCAACGCGGCCCTGTGGCTCTGGTGGCCGCTCCTTTACGTCAGCTACGCACTGATCCGTGGGCTGTTCACCGGGGTCTACCCCTACCCGTTCATTGATCTGAACGTGCTCACCTACGGCCAACTCGTCGTGAACGCGGTCGGCCTGTCCGTCGCCTTCTACCTTGGCGGTCTCGTGCTGATTGCCATCGCGCGGGGGCGCCACCGGGTGTAAACTGCCCCCATGCCCGCTCTCTGCCGAGATTGCCTGACCACGTTCGACGATGGAAAACGCTGCCCCGCCTGCCGGTCGCCGCGCGTCACCGCGCACCCGGAGCTTTTCGACCTCACCATCGCGCATATGGATTGCGACGCCTTCTATGCCAGCGTCGAAAAACGCGACAATCCAGATCTCGCCGACAAGCCCGTCATCATCGGCGGCGGGCGTCGCGGCGTGGTCTCGACCGCCTGCTACGTCGCCCGCATCCAGGGCGTGCGCTCGGCCATGCCCATGTTCCAGGCGCTGAAACTCTGTCCGGACGCGGTGGTCATAAAACCACGCGGCGCGCATTATGCCGCCGTATCCAAAGAGATCCGCGCCATGATGGACGAGCTGACCCCCTCGGTCGAACCGCTGTCGCTGGACGAAGCCTTTCTGGACATGACCGGAACCGAGAAACTCCACGGCCACCCGCCCGCCGTCATGCTCGCCCGCCTGACCAAGCGGATGAAAGACGAGCTCGGGCTGACCGGCTCCATCGGCCTCGCGCACAATAAATTTCTCGCCAAGGTCGCCTCCGACCTCGACAAGCCACGGGGGTTCTCGGTGATCGGGCGCGGCGACACCGCAGCCTTTCTCAAAGGCAAACCCGTGCGCCTGATCTGGGGCGTCGGCGCGGCGGCGCAAAGCTCGCTCGACAAGGCCGGTATCCGCACCTTCGACGACCTGCTCCGCTGGGACAAAGACGCGCTGACGGATCGCTTCGGCTCCATGGGCGAACGGCTCTACCACCTCGCCCGTGGCGAGGATTTCCGCCGTATCTCGGCCAACGCGCCGGTGAAATCCATCTCCAAGGAAACCACGTTTTTCGAGGATACGGCGGACCCCGACCTGCTCGACGGTCACCTGTGGCGCCTGGCCGAACAGGTCGCCGACCGCGCCAAGGCCAAGGACAAATCGGGCCGCGTCGTGACGCTGAAACTGAAGCAGGCGAATTTCAAACTGCTCACGAAACGCAGCTCGCTGCCCGACACCACCCAAAGCGCCGACCGCATCTACCGCACCGCCCGCGCGCTATTCGAGACGGTCGCGGATCGCGGCCCCTTTCGGCTCATCGGCGTCGGGATTTCCGACATCACCGGCGCGGACGGCGCGGACACGGCGGGCGATCTGCTCGACCCGCAGGCCGCCCAGCGCCGCGCCGCCGAAAAAGCGACCGACGCGATCCGCGCCCGCTTCGGCGAGGGCGCCATCCTCAAGGGCCGTTCGATCCGCTGAGCCTATTCCGCAGCGAGGGGAAGCTCCTGCGGCCGCCCGATCTCGCAAATCCGCGCCGAAATACGGGTCAACATCGCCTGCATGGCGGCGAAGTTCCCGTTCGGCGTGATCGCGCGCTCGTTCATGTAAAGCGCCCGATCGATCTCGATTTGAATGGCATGGCGGTTGCGGGCCGGACGACCATAGGTCTGGGTCGTATAAGCCCCCGCAAAGGGCGTGTTTCGCGCGACCTTCAAGCCTTCTGCCCTGAAGGCCGCTTCGATCTCATCCACGATATCCGAAGACGCCGCCGCCCCGAACCGGTCGCCCAGCACGATCTCGGGTTTTTGCGCGCGTCCGCGACACAGGCTGTCGATGGCCTCATGCGGCATCGAGTGACAGTCGATCAGGATCGCCTGCCCGAACAACTGCTTCGAGGTATCCATCAACTCGGCCAGCAGCAGATGATACGGCTCCCAATGCGTCTTGATCCGCGCCTCCGCTTCGGCCAGCGACAGTTTGCCCCGATAGATCTGTCGCCCCCCCGCCACCACGCGGGGAATCACCCCGAGCCCGGAGGTCACACGCGGATTGTGCCCGGCCTTTTCAACACCCTTGATCAACGCGGGGTCGAGTTCCTTCGGCCCCCGGTTCACGTCGACGAACGCCCGCGGGACATGCAGCGCCAAAAGCGGCGCGCCGAACTCCGGCACCCCGGCAAACAACTGATCGACAAAGGCATCTTCGGAGGTGCGAATCGTCCGGCTGTCCAACACGGTCTTGCGCAGAAACCCCCAACCATACTCGCGCCCGGAATGGGGCGAGGCGAACACGACCGAGGTCGTGCGAAGACTTGGCATGGTCACGCGATGCGAGGGACTCATGGGAACTCCTGACGTCCCAGCATAAACCGAAGAGATTGCCGCCCAAAACCCCCTTGCATGGTGCTTCGCTTCCTTTTATAGAACCGCGACCGGCGCGGGTTTTCCCGCGTCTGTTTGTTTGAATCGGCAGAGGCGCCGGTTTGGATGAGAAATTCAGGGCGATTAGCTCAGCGGTAGAGCACTTCGTTGACATCGAAGGGGTCACTGGTTCAATCCCAGTATCGCCCACCATGAACCGCTCGGGAAACCGGGTTTAACGTAAAGGCGCGACCAGCGCCGCGAATGAGGAGAAGGGCCATGAAAGTCCGCAACTCGCTCCGCTCGCTGAAGAACCGGCACCGGGATTGCCGTGTCGTGCGCCGTAAAGGCCGCGTCTACGTGATCAACAAGACCCAGCGCCGCTTCAAGGCACGCCAGGGCTAAGCTTTTTCAAAGCTTGAACAGATCAAAAGGCCGTCGGAATACCGGCGGCCTTTTTCGTTCTGTGTCGCTCAGGCCCGAGGCTTTGCGCCGGCCACGGCCGTCGCGGCAAAGGGGGGCCAGCCCCCCACGGTGCATTTGCAGGCAAATGCACCGCCCCCCGAGGTATTTGCAAACCAGAGAGCCGAAAAACCTTCACGGTCTGTTAAGGTTAACGCGCCATGATGGGTGTGCGGAACAGGCAGAGGTGCCGATGGCCGCAACCAGAGAGGCCCCTCATCTTCGGGTGAGGGGCTGATCGTCTCTCTGGTTTCGAAATACCTTTGGGGGTGAGCCCGCAGGGCGAGGGGGCGAACAGCCCCCTGGTCCGCGCGCCAGCGCTGGCAAAGCGTGCGCCACCGGCGCACTCCGCTCGAAAACGCCCCCTGTGCTGATTTGTATCAGGGTCACCTCCACGTTTTCGTCACAAAGAATGCGCAAGACGGGGGAAGACCTGGGAGCGATGACAATGAACCCGAACGACCACCCTTACGAGTCTCTCGACCGCGCCGCGCGCGCCGGTCTCGCGCGGCTGACCGGAGGAATTTCCCCCAACGCGCCGTTCACGGCCTGGGCCAACTGGGCAAGCCACCTGGCCCGCGCGCCGGGGCGTCAACTGGAACTGGCCGAACGCGCGCGCGACGGCGCGTTCAAGGCGATGAGCGGCGCCATGGGAATCGGCGGGTTCGACCCCGCGCCCGAAGATCGCCGCTTCGATCACCCGAACTGGGCGCTCCCGCCCTTCGCCGCGTTGAAACAGGCGCAGCTCGCGACCGAAGCTTTCTGGAATGCCGCCACCGAACCGACCCGTGGCGCCGATCCCAAGGACGCCACGCGCGTGCGGTTTCTCGGCCACCAGGTGCTCGACGCGCTCGCGCCGACCAACCTGCCCGCCCTCAACCCAGCCGTGATCAAGAAGGCGGTGGAAACCAGCGGCCAGTCCCTGGTCGCCGGCGCGCGCAACATGGCCGAAGACATGGCCCGTGCCGCAAACGACGCGCCCTCTGAAAGCGCCTTCCAAGTGGGCGACACCATCGCCTGCACCCCGGGCAAGGTGGTCTTTCGCAATCACCTGTTCGAACTGATCCAATACGCCCCCACCACCGGGACGGTACATCCGGAGCCGATCCTGATCGTGCCCGCATGGATCATGAAATACTACATCCTGGACCTCAGCCCGGACAACTCGCTGATTCGCCACCTCGTCGCACAGGGCTTCACGGTCTTTGCGATGTCATGGATCAACCCGGGTCCGGATATGCGCGACGTCTCGCTCGACGATTATCGCCGCGACGGGGTCATGGCCGCGCTCGACCGGGTCGGCGACCTGGCTCCAAAACAGAAAATCCACGCCACCGGCTACTGCCTTGGTGGCACCATCCTCACCATTGCCGCGGCGGCCATGGCGCGCGAGGGCGACGACCGCCTTGCCTCCCTTTCGCTTCTCGCTGCGCAGACCGATTTCTCCGAGGCGGGCGAACTTCTGATGTTCGTCGATGAAAGCCAGCTCGCCTTTCTCGAAGATGCCATGTGGGACCGGGGCGTTCTGGAGGCTGATCAGATGGCCAATGCCTTCCGCACCCTGCGCGACCGCGATCTGGTCTGGGGTCGAATCCTCAGCCGCTACTGGCTGGGCGAGGAAACGCCGGACGCCGACATGCTTGCCTGGAACGCTGACGCGACCCGGATGCCCGCGCGGATGCACTCCGAATACCTGCGCAGCCTGTTTCTGGAAAACCGCCTCACCTCGGGGCGTTTCGCCGTCGAGGACCGGGTCATCGCGCTGCGCGACATCCGCGCGCCGATGTTCGTTGTCGGCACCGAAAAGGACCACATCGCACCGTGGCACTCGGTCTACAAGGCGACGCTCTTCACCGATGGCGACCTGCGTTTCGCACTCACCTCGGGCGGCCACAATGGCGGCATCGTGTCACCGCCGGGCAAGCATCGCCGCTTTCGGCTGGGTCACCGCCAACCCAGTGCGCTTTACATGGACCCCGACACCTGGCTCGACGCGCATGACCCGCAGGACGGGTCGTGGTGGACCCCCTGGGTCGACTGGCTCAAGCAGCTCTCCTCCGAGAAAAGCGCCCCGCCCGAGATGGGCGAAGCGCTCTGTCATGCACCGGGCACCTATGTCCTGGTGCGTTAACCGAGGAGCCGCACCATTGTCGCACGGGTAACATAGCCCGTCACCGGCAGGCCGCGCGACCGCTGGAACCGGCGGATGGCGCGGCGGGTCGACTCGTCGAATATCCCGTCGAGGCCGGAAAGCTCATACCCCAACGTGCGCAGCCGCGTTTCCACGAGAAGCTTGGTCACCTGGTTGCCCGCGACCCGGCGTTCTTCCTGCTCGGCCTGCGCGATCTGCTGTTCGCGCCCGTCTTCACGTTCGAACTCGTCCAGCCGCGCCCGCGCCTCTTCGGCGAAAAGCCCGTCCGGGTAGCGTTCCAGGTAGGCCGCGTAGCTTCCCGGCAAATCCTCCTGGCGCACGTTATCCCAATAGGTCCGTTCCTCGGCCTGGGCTTCGGCCATCTTGGCCTCTTCGATCTCATCAAGCCGCGCGCTGGCCACGTCCGAGAACAGCCCATCGGGGAACCGGTCAAGGTAGGCACGAAGCCCCGCCTCGTCCTGCCCCTGCCCGATCTGGCTCCAATAGGCCCGGTCCCGGCGGTTTTCCTCGCGCTGCCGCGCTTCGGCTTCCGCCTCCAGTTGCGCGGCCCGCGCATCGGCGGCCTCGGTCATCTGGCGAAGCTGCGGCGCGTCCAGATACCCGGTCGCGTCATAGCCATTCGCCGCTTGCCACGCGCGCAGGGCGGACCGCGTCGCGGGCCCGAAAATCCCGTCGATCCCGCGCGGGTCATGGCCAAGGAGCGACAGGTTGCGCTGCACCTGCCGACGCGCGGCGCGGTTCAAGCTCAGCGTGGCTTCTTTCGCCTCATCCGCGTTCACCGCGTCGCTTTCAATCTGGCGAAGCGCGGTGCGCGCCTCGGCGTTGCGGTCGCCGTCCGGGAAATATTCGAGGTAAAGCTCATAGCCCGCCTCGCTCTCCATCGTCTGCGCCACCAGCCAGAACGCGTCATCGGGCGACGGCTTGCCACGGTTCACAACTCGCTCGCCATCCTCGGGCGGCAGGAACGACGTCGCGGTCGAGATATATCCCGACCCTTCGACCCCGCGCGGCGCGTCGTTGACCACATCGGCAAGCGACAGCCCCGGCACCAGAAGGTTCTCGCGGGTCACACGTGTCAGCCGATCCAAGGGCCCGGTCAGAACCGTCACGCCCTGCGCCGCATCCATCACGCCCATCGGGGTCAGCCCATCGGCTCCCACGTCGTCGCCCGAGGCCGACATCATCAGGACCGCCTGCCCCGGAAACCCGGCAGCGACCTCCATCACGGGCGACAGCGGCACCGCCATCGACCCCACGTTGAACCGGGTCACCTCGTCCGCCTCGCGGGTCAGAAGCCAGGTGTTCACCCCGTCCGACACAACATGCCCGGAGACCAGGATCATCACGCGTTCGCCGTCCTCGGCGTCCCGCTCGAAATCGGCCACCGCGCGGGCGGCGTCACGGGCGTTGCCGTCCAATGACGCGGTCACGTCGAACCCGGCGTCCTCCGCGATCTGGGCCAGCGCGGCGGCCTGATTGGCCCCCGGCACATCGTCCAGAACACTGTAGTTGCTTTGCACGAGGATCAGCGCGGCATCGGCCGCGGCAAGGTTCGCGCTTGCGGTGAAGACGGCAACGCCGGTCGCCAACGGCGCGAGGAATTTGAATGTCATCGGGGCCTCCCTTTGGACATGTGGTCGCAGGTCACCCACATGGGCCAGTGCGTCACGCTATCCAATATCAACGGGATGCTATGCGATTTAGTTCCGGCGAGCGTCCGCTCACCGGCGATGCGTCAGTCGTAAGACCGCGTATCTTCGATCACTTTCCCATCGTTCGGGAGACTTCCGGGCGCCATCACTTCAACCGCACCCTTGAGCTTCAAAAGCTCTGCCACGGACTTCTCGAACGCCGCCTTGTCGCCGCCCGAGGCTTCGACCTGAACCCGCATCCTGTCCGCCTCGCCCTCGCGCTCGGCAATGACCCGCGCCTTGGCGATTTCCGGGTGCCGCGCGACGAGGTCCGCGACCTGTTCGGGCCGCACGAACATGCCCTTGATCTTCGTGGTCTGGTCGGCGCGACCCATCCACCCCTTGATCCGGGTGTTGGTCCGCCCGCAGGGCGAGGTGCCCTCCATCACCGCCGACAGATCGCCCGTGGCGAACCGGATCAGCGGGTAGTCGGGGTTGAGCGTGGTCACGACGACCTCGCCCACCTCGCCCGGCGCGACGGGGTCGCCGGTGCCGGGGCGCACAATCTCAACGATCACGCCTTCGTCCACGATCATGCCCTCCTGGGCGTGGCTCTCATAGGCGATATTGCCGAGATCGGCGGTGGCATAGTTCTGCAAGCAGGTGATCCCGCGATCCGCGTATTCCTGGCGCAGGGACGGGAACAAGGCCCCACCCCCGACCGCCGCCTTGGTGATCCTGAGCGTGACGCCCTCGGCCTCCGCCTTGTCCAGAATGACCTTCAGGTAATCGGGCGTGCCGGCATAGGCGGTCGCGCCGATATCGGCAGCCGCGCGAACCTGCAATTCGGTCTGCCCGACGCCTGCGGGGATCGTCGCAGCCCCCACGGCCCGCGCGCCGTTTTCGAAAATCATGCCCGCGGGCGTGAGATGGTAGGAAAAGCAGTTCTGAACGATATCACCCGCGCCAATCCCGGCGGCGTGAAGGAACCGCCCGATCCGCCACCAATCCTGCTCCACGCCCCCCGGCTCATAGATCGGGCCGGGACTTTGGAAGATATGCGCGAACCCATGCGCGGGTCGGGCCGCGAACCCGCCCAATGGACCATCCGCCGCCTGCCGCTTGCCGATCTCGGATTTTCGCAGGACCGGCAGCTCTGCCAGCGCCTCGACACTCGTGATCTTGCTGGCATCCACGCCCTTCAACGCGTCGCCATAGCCCGCCAGCCCCTGCGCCCGCGCGATCTGGTCGGGCAGCGCCTTGGCCAAATCCGCCGCGCGGTCTTTGGCAGAACGGGTTTCCAATGTGTCGAAATGGTCAGACATAAGCGGCCTCCGGAGGACGGGGGTTGATCGAGAACAAGGTAAGAAATGGTCGGACCGCATAGGGAGTTATGCGAAACGCGGTGCGCGGGCGACATTTCTGCCCGTCACCGCAGGTAATTCGGGAGAAACTCGCATGTCCAAACGGCTCGATGATCGCGTCCGGTTCGATGATGACCGAAGGATCGCCGACATCGACCTGTCCGACATCACGTTCGAGAACTCGACGCAGGTGAATGCGTTTTACGACATGGTGGAGCAGAAGATCGCCGAGACCGGCGAGGAGCTTTGGTTTTTCCTGATCAACTTCTCCGGCTTCCGCATCGAAGAGGCCGCCTGGTATGCCCACCACAAACGCGGCAAGGCGCTGAACCTCAGCCACTCCATGGGCACCGTGCGCGTGGATGCCTCTGACGAAACGCGCCGCCAGATCGAGCGGACAGCCAAGACCGAAGCCTTTGATCCGAACCTTTGCGCCGATCGCGATACCGCGCTGGCCCGCATCGCGGCGTTTCCGTCCAAACGCAAAGCCAAACGCGTGCTGAGACCCACGATCACCGAGGCCGACGTCGCGCCGCGCATCTCCTTTGACGAAGGGCTGGAGGCGATGGAAATCGACCTCTCGAACCTCGCCATTCAGCATTCCGGCGACGTGGCCGTTCTTTTCGACCAGCTGGAACACCGGATCGCGGCGACCGAGCTGAAATGGTTCTTCCTCATCAACATGGAAAACTGCCGGATCTACGACGAAGCATGGGTCGCTTACGCCCAACGCGGCAAGGCGCTCAACCTCACATGGTCCTTGGGCACGGTGCGTTACAACACCGGGTCGGCCACCGAGGAAACCATCCGTATGCGCGCCGAAAGCCAGAGCTTCCGACCCAACGTCCGCGACACCCGTGACGCCGCGCTTGCACGGCTCGCCGAGATGAAGGCGGAGATGGCGTAGCCCGTTTTCCGGTCCCGCCCTGCATATGGTCGCGCTGTCACGGTTCATCAGGCCAGCCAGCGTTTCCGGCGACGATAAGAGCGCACGTCGCGGAACGACTTGCGGCCCTCGTCGGACATGCCGAGGTAGAATTCCTTGACGTCCGGGTTTTCGCGAAGCTCTTTCGCTGGCCCGTCCATCACGATCCGGCCGCTCTCCAGAATATAGCCGTAGTGCGCGTAACGCAGCGCCACGTTGGTGTTCTGTTCGGCCAGAAGGAAGGTGTATCCTTCGTTCTCGTTGAGGTTCTTCACGATCTGGAAAATCTGTTCCACGAGCTGCGGGGCCAGACCCATCGACGGCTCGTCAAGAAGGATGGTCTCGGGCCGGGACATCAGCGCCCGACCGATGGCAACCATCTGTTGTTCACCGCCCGAGGTATACCCGGCTTGCGATTTCCGCCGCTCTTTCAGGCGCGGGAAATAGTCGTAGACCATGTTCAGGTCGGCGTCGATATCGCCCCGGCTGGCCTTGCGGGTATAGGCCCCGGTCAGCAGGTTTTCCTCGACCGTGAGGTGCTCGAAGCAATGGCGCCCTTCCATCACCTGGATGACGCCCTTGGTCACCAGGTCGGCGGGCGCGAGATCCTGGATCTTCTCGCCCTGGTAGACGATCGACCCCTTGGTCACTTCGCCACGCTCAGAGCGCAGCAGGTTGGAAATCGCCTTCAGCGTCGTGGTCTTGCCCGCGCCGTTGCCGCCGAGCAAAGCGGTGATCCCGCCTTTCGGCACAGCGAGCGATACGCCTTTGAGCACGAGGATCACGTGATTGTAGATCACCTCGATATTGTTGACCTCGAGCACCGTTTCGGACTTCAGGTTGATGTCATCCAGCATGGCGGTTTCCGTTCTTTTGGGTGGTCCCGGCCCGCACATGGCGGGCCGGGAAAAGTGCTTAGTTACAGGAGCCTTCGATCCCGTTCTCTTCTGCGTAAGCGGAAGAATCGGCTTCGATCAACGGCGCCAGAACATCCTGGTCCGACTGCATGTAGTCGGTGATGAGGCTCCATTTACCGGCCGACGCATCCCACTGCGCCACGGCCGCATAGCCTTCGCCACCGTGGTTCATGCAGGAGACCGAGAACTCCGGGCCGAAGTTCGGAAGGCCGAGGTCGGCCATCTTCGCCTCGGTGATTTCGAGGTTCTCCATCCCGTCACGCATCTGCGCCGGCGTGATGACGGTTTCGCCGGTCATCTCCTGCGCGGTCTTCGCGGCTTCGGCGGCAAGCATCGCAGCATAGAGACCCCGGTTGTACAGTGCGGTCCCGATCTGGTCCCCTGCACCGGCGGCCTTGCCCGCATCAACGACATACTGCTGGATGTCGTCGAACACCGGGTAGTCATCGCCCACGTTGTGGAAGGTCAGCGCCTTGTAACCATCTGCACCTTCGCCAGCCGGCAGCACGTCGTTCTCAGAGCCAGACCACCAGATGCCGATGAAGTTCTCCATCGGATAACGGATATTCACCGCTTCCTGGATGGCAACCTGGTTCATCACGCCCCAGCCCCACATCAGGGTGTAATCGGGCTTTTCGCGGCGGATCTGAAGCCATTGGGACTTCTGCTCCTGACCGGGATGATCCACTGGCAGGGTAATCAGCTCGTAGCCGTGCTTTTCCGACAGCTCTTCGAGAGTGCGGATCGGCTCCTTGCCGTAGGCAGAGTTGTGATAGATCAGCGCGATCTTCTTGCCCTCAAGCGACCCGCCATTCTCCTCCAGCAGATACTTGATCGCGACCGAGGCCCCGTCCCAGTAGTTGGCCGGGTAGTTGAACACCCACTTGAACACATCACCGTTCTTGGCGGAGGTGCGGCCGTAGCCCATGGAGTGCACCGGGATACCGTCCGCGGTGGCTTTCGGGATCAGCTGATAAGTGATGCCGGTGGACAGCGGCTGATAGACCAGCGCGCCGGTGCCCTTGGTCGATTCGTAGCACTCCACCCCTTTTTCGGTGTTGTAGCCGGTTTCACACTCCACGAGATTGATCTTCTCGCCACCGATACCGCCGTCACGCTCGTTGAGCAGCGTGAAGTAGTCTTCATAGCCATCCGCGAACGGAATGCCGTTGGCCGCGTAAGGCCCGGTGCGGTAGCTCAGCGCGGAAAAGGTAAGTTCCGCCAGCGCAGGACTTGCGGCCAAAGCGGCCCCCAGCGCGACAGTTGCAAGTTTCATTTTCATCGGGTGTTTCCTCCCATTGTTGGTTCCGATGTTCGGTCTTCCGAGGTTCGCCCTCGTTTTCATTGGACCTGCCCCTAGTGCGGGAAAGGCCAAAGTCTGAGTTTTTCCTTCGTCACTCTCCACAATGCAGCCAGCCCGTGCGGCTCGACGATAAGGAAGAAAAGGATCAATCCGCCGACGACCATGAACTCCAGGTGGGCGGCAAGGTCGGTCGCCCAGCCCAGCCCGCCGACAAGCACGTTCTTCAAGAGCACCGGCAACAGCACCATGAAGGCCGCCCCCGCGAAGCTGCCGAAAATCGACCCGAGGCCGCCGATGATGATCATGAAGAGGACGAGGAAGGATTTCTGGATGCCGAAGGCCTCCCCGACCTCGACCGCGCCGAGATAGACCGAGAAGAACAGGGCACCCGCGATCCCCACGAAAAACGACGACACGGCAAATGCGGAGAGTTTCGCTTTGAGTGGGTTCACCCCGATGATCTCGGCGGCGATGTCCATATCGCGGATCGCCATCCATTTGCGTCCCGACGACCCGCGCGTCAGGTTGCGCACGATCCATGCGCTGGCGAAGACAAAGAGCAGGCAGAAGAGATAGGTCGCCCAGGCTTCCGTCTCCGGCCCCGTCACCTTGATCCCGAAAACCGAGCGTTCGGGCGCGGAAATCTGGCCAGAGGCGGAGTAGTTGTAAAACCACGGCACCCGGTTGAACAGCCAGACGAGGAAGAACTGCGCGGCCAGCGTCGCCACGGCAAGGTAGAAACCCTTGATCCGCAAGGACGGCAGGCCGAAAAGCACACCCACCAGCGCCGTGATGCCCCCCGCCAGAACGACGTGAATGAACATGCTCACGTCAGGGAAGGCGGTCATCAGCTTGTAGCAGGCATAGGCGCCCACCGCCATGAACCCCCCGGTGCCCAGCGACACCTGCCCGGCATACCCGGTCAGAACGTTCAGACCGAGCGCCGCGATGGCGTAGATCAGGAACGGCATCAGCACGGCGTTCACCCAGTAGTCGTTCACCGCGAACGGCACGACGAGGAAAGCGACAGCGATCAGGACGTAATAGGCGATCCGGTCGAACTTGATCGGGAAGGTCTGACTGTCGTCGCGGTAGGAGGTTTTGAAATCTCCGGCTTCACGGTAAAGCATCAGGCGATCTCCCCTGGAAATGTGTTTCGGGCGGTGTTGGTCAGCATCGTCACACCCTCTCGATGATCTTTTCGCCAAACAGCCCCTGGGGCCGGAAGACGAGGAAGATGAGAGCGAGGACGTAAGCGAACCAGTTTTCCGTCGCACCGCCGACGAGCGGGCCGATGGTGAACTCGAACAGCTTCTCGCCGACACCGATGATCAGCCCGCCGACAATGGCGCCGGGGATCGAAGTAAAGCCGCCGAGCATCAGAACCGGGAGCGCCTTCAGAGCGATAAGCGAAAGCGAGAACTGAACGCCCGACTTGGCCCCCCACATGATACCGGCGACCAGTGCCACGAACCCTGCGATGGACCAGACCAGCACCCAGATGAAGCGCAGCGAGATACCGACCGACAGAGCGGCCTGGTGATCGTCCGCCACGGCGCGCAGCGCCCGGCCCTGCTTCGAGTATTGCGAGAAAACGGTGAGCGCGACGACGAGGATCACGGCCACGATGGTCGCGGAAATATCGAGGTTGTCGATAAAGAACCCGTAGCCGAACCACCCGTATGTGGTTTCATCAATGACAGTGTTGATGCCCTGCGGCAGCCCCACGTCGAGCTTCTTGATGTCCGCGCCCCACATCATGTCGCCGAAGCCTTCCATGAAGTAGGCGAGACCGATGGTTGCCATGAACAGGATGATATCCGGCTGGTTCACGAGATGTCGCAGCACGTAGCGCTCCACGATCCACGCGAAAAGCACCATGACCCCCGCCGTCAGCAGGATCGCGAGAAGCGCCGGGACGTGCCACCCGAAGTGGTGGACGTCCGTCCCGAAAACCGCGTTGATCAGGTGGCTGAACGGAACCTGCCCGTCCTGGATGCCAACCAGAGTCAGCGCGGCGAAGAGCGCCATGACCCCTTGGGCGTAGTTGAAGATGCCGGAGGCTTTGAAGATAAGCACGAAGCCCAGCGCGACGAGCGAATAGAGCACCCCGGCCATCAGGCCGTTCAGCGTGACCTCCATTGCGAAAAGAAGCTGATCAGGCATGGGTCCCTCCCATTACGGACTGGCGTGTCATGTGGTGCGTCTGCACGATCGTATGCACGCCCGGTGCACAGGTTGTGCACACCCGGTGCACAGTGGTTTTGCGGTCCGGATCAGTCATGCGACACCCCCAGGTAGGCGTCGATCACCGCCTGGTTCGCGCGCACCTCGTCCGGCGTCCCGTCTCCGATCTTCTTGCCGTAATCCATCACGACCACCCGGTCGGACAGGTCCATGACCACGCCCATATCGTGCTCGATCAGCGCGATGGTGGTCCCGAACTCGTCGTTCACGTCGAGGATGAAGCGGCTCATGTCCTCTTTCTCCTCCACGTTCATCCCCGCCATCGGCTCATCGAGCAAAAGCAGCTTCGGCTCGGCCGCCAGGGCGCGCGCCAACTCGACCCGCTTTTTCAAACCGTAGGGCAGACGACCGACCGGCGTTTTACGGATGTTCTGAATCTCAAGGAAATCAATGACTTTCTCGACCTGCTCGCGGTGGTGGTTCTCTTCGCGCTCGGCCTGCCCGAACCACAACGCCTGTTGGAACACGTTCGATTTCATCTTGGTCAGGCGGCCGGTCATGATGTTGTCGAGCACGCTCATCCCGTCGAACAAGGCGATATTCTGGAACGTCCGCGCGATACCCTGCTGGGCGACCTGGTAGGGCTTCATCTGCGGGCGCCGTTTTCCCCGGAACCAGACCTCCCCCTCCTGCGGGACGTAGAAGCCGGAGATCACGTTCAGCATCGACGATTTGCCGGCACCGTTCGGTCCGATAATCGCGCGAATTTCCCCTTCGCGTATATCGAAGGAAATATCCTTGATCGCGACCACCCCGCCGAAACGCAGCGTGATGTTCTTCATCTCCATCACCGTGCCGCCAATCGTGCGGCCATCCGGCGTGACGAAGCTTTCTGCCGTTTGCGTGTTCATTCCGCGGCCACCCCCTGCGTATGTGCGGTCGGCCAGATCTTGGCGTCCCGGATTTCCAAGGTGGCCTTGATCGAGCCTTTGCGCCCGTCTTCGTAGGTCACCTCGGTCTCGGTGTATTGCTCGGTCTTGCCCGCATAGAGCGCTTCGATCAGGTCGGCGAACTTCTCGGAGATGACACCGCGCTTGACCTTCCGGGTGCGCGTCATCTCGCCGTCATCGGCATCCAGCTCCTTGTGCAGCACGAGGAAGCGATGCACCTGGCAGCCCGACAGCATCGGGTCCTGCGCCACGCTTTCGTTCACCTCTTCGACGTGGCTCTGGATCATGTTGAGCACCTCGGGATGTCCCGCAAGCTCCTGGTAAGACGCGTAAGAGATGTTGTTGCGCTCGGCCCAGTTGCCCACGGCACTCAGGTCGATGTTGATCGCCGCCGTGCACATTTCGCGCCCGGCGCCAAAGACCACGGCCTCCAGAATATTCGGGTAGAACTTGAGCTTGTTCTCGACGTATTTCGGCGCGAACATCGACCCATCGGCCATTTTGCCCACATCCTTGGCCCGGTCGATAATGCGCAGATGCCCGGTGTCCTCTTCGATGAAACCGGCGTCCCCCGTGGCGACCCAACCCTCTGCGTCCTTGGTCGAGGCCGTGCTTTCGGGGTTCTTGTAATACTCCACAAAGGTGCCGGGGCTGCGGTAATAAACCTCGCCAGAGTCGTCGATGCGAAGCTCCACGCCCGGCGCGGGCACGCCCACGGTATCGGGCCGCACTTCGCCATCCGGCTGCACGGTGATGAACACGGTCGCTTCGGTCTGACCGTAAAGCTGCTTCAGGTTGATCCCGAGCGAACGGTAGAAATCGAAAATCTCCGGCCCGATCGCCTCACCCGCCGTGTATCCGACGCGCACGCGGCTGAACCCGAGCGTGTTTTTGAGCGGGCCGTAAACCAGCAGGTTTCCCAGCCAATAGCGGAACTTGTCACTTCCCGAGACGGGCTTGCCGTCCAGGATCGAAGGCCCCACGCGGCGCGCGACCTCCATGTAATGATCGAAGATCCGTTTCTTGATGCGACCCGCATCCTCCATCCGGATCATAACGGTGGTAAGCAGGCCTTCGAACACCCTCGGCGGGGCGAAGAAATATGTCGGCCCGATCTCCCGCAGGTCCGTCATCATCGTGTCTTCGCTTTCCGGACAGTTCACACAGAACCCGGCCCAATAAGCCTGGCCGATCGAGAAGATGAAATCACCGACCCATGCCATCGGCAGATAGGCCAGCACATCCTCGCCCGCGCTCAGATTGTCGAACTCCACCGAATTCTTGGCGCTTTCGATGACGTTGCGGTTGGAGAGCACAACGCCCTTGGGTTTGCCCGTGGTCCCGGAGGTGTAAAGCATCACGGCAGGCGAATCGTAGGTCAGCTCCGCGATCCGCGCATCCATCTCGGTCTCGACCCGCTGGTGGGCCGCCCGGCCCTCTTCCTGCACGTCATGATACCAGTTCAGGTGCGTATGGTCGTATTTCCGCATCCCGCGCTTGTCGACGTAAAGGACATGCTCGATCTTGTGCACGCGCTCCTGCGCTTCGATCACCTTGTCGACCTGCTCCTGATCGCCGCATATGACGAACCGCGCCCCGGAATGCTCCAGCACGTATTCCATCTCTTCCGCGTTGGCGTCTTGATAGAGCGGCACCGGGACCGCACCGCATTGTTGCGCAGCGACCATCGACCAGTAATGCGCCGGACGGTTGCGCCCGATGATCGCGACATGGTCCCCACGGTCGATCCCCAAGGCCAGAAGACCGAGCGCCAGCGCGTCGATCTCTTCCTTCGCTTCAGCCCAGGTCCAGCTTTGCCAGATCCCGAATTCCTTTTCCCGGTAGGCGTATTTACCGCCAAACGCCTTCGCATTCCGCTCCAAGAGAGCCGGAATGGATGCAAGACCGCCCGTGGGCGCTTGATCCTGTGCCAAGTTGTCTCCTCCCTTACGCGGCCCTCCCCGGCCGCGCGTCCCTGTCGGTGTCACGTCACCTGCGTAACATCCTTTGCCAGCCATCGTTGCGGGTCAAACATTTCCGCAGTTTTTCCAAAATCTAACGAAATGTTACAGGTGCCGCGGGTGCGAAGTCTTTGCGGCACACGCCGCCGCGCGCGGGCTTTTCTTTCCCGGTCCAGAGGGTCAGACTGACCGGCGGGAGGACATCGGACCTTGGCAGACGCGGACGACATCAGGGACACGACGGACATCGCCGCGCTGACGCAGGCGGGGCTGAACCTGATCCAGCAATCGCTGTCGATCTATGATAGCGATCTGCGCTTCGTTGTGGGCAACCGTACCTTCCAGACCATGTTCAACCTGCCCGACCGGCTGGTCACGCGCGGCGCCTCCTTTGCCGATACGATCCGGTTTCTCGTCGAAAGCGGCGAATATGGTGAGGTGTTCGACCCCGAAGGCTTCGTGCGCGACCGCGTCGAAGCCGCCCGTGCGTTCGAGCCGCACTACATGGAACGCGAACGCTCCAACGGCCGGGTCATTTCGGTCGAAGGCTCCCCACTTCCCCAAGGCGGCTGGGTCACGGTCTACACCGACATCACCGCGATCAAACGTCAAGAGCGGCTGCTGCGCGCCCGCTCCGAGGAACTGTCCGATCAGGTCATCGCCCATAGCGAGGAACTTGCCGGCACCAACCGTGCGCTCGCGGCAACCAACGCCGCGTTGCAAGAGGCCAAACGCCAACTGACCGAGATGGAGGCCCGCGCCCGCGTCACCACCGAAATGATGCCCGCGCATATCGCCCGGATCGGACGCGATCTGGTTTACACCTATTCCAACCGCCAACTCGGCTCCGTGCTGCCCGGTCGCCCGCGTGAAATCGTCGGGCGCGACATCGAAACAGTGCTGGGCAAGGAGGCCTACGGCAAGGTGCAACCGAACCTTGCACAAGCCCTGGACGGCGAGCGGAGCGTGTTGGAATTCGCCCATGAGGAAAGCGGGCGGCGCGTCCGCGTGGCCTTCACCCCGGATGTCGATGACCAGGGCCAGGTCACCGGCGTTTACCTGCTGTCGATGGATGTCACTGAAGAGGCGCAGGCGCGGGCCGCGCTCGTCCAGACCCGCAAACGCGCGCTTGCCGCGCAGCTCACCTCGGGCATGGCGCATGACTTCTCGAACCTGCTGACCATTATTCTCGGCCTGCAATCCCGGCTTGGTCAAATGGCGCTCCCAGACGACGCCCGGATGCTGACCGAGGCGACCATGGGCGCGGCCCGGCGCGGCGGCGCGCTACTGGACCGGATCGCCACGCTTTCGGGTGCCCGCGAGGTGCGGCCGGAACCTGTGGAAGTCGCCAAGCTGCTGTCAGACACCGAGGTGCTCGCGCGTCCCTCGCTTCCCGACGGCATCACGCTCAGCACCTCCTGCGACGGGGCCGACGACCCGGTGCTTCTCGACACCGGCGCGGTGCAGGATGCGCTTTTGAACCTGATCCTCAACGCCAAGGATGCGCTGGCCGGTCCGGGGCAGATCACCATCACCGCCCGACCCGTCGCCGACACCTGGCTGGAAATCGACGTGACCGACACCGGCCCCGGCTTTTCCCAAGACGCGCTCGATCACGCGCTGGATGCCTTTTATACCACCAAGGGCGGCGAAGGCTCGGGCCTCGGTCTCGCCATGGTCTATGACCAGGCGAAAATGGTGGGCGGACAAGTGCGGCTGTCCAACACCGGCACCGGCGCGCGCGTCACCATGCGCCTGCCCCTGAAACATGCGCGCCCGCTGGAGAGCCGCCTCGTGCTCCTGATCGAAGACCAGCCCGACATTCGCGCCGACGTGCGCGAAAAGCTGGTGGCCCTCGGCCATCAGGTTATCGAAGCCGAAAGCGGCGAAGAGGCCCTGGAGCTTGCGGGTATCGACGGCATCGGCCTCGTCCTGTCCGACATCATGCTGGGAGGGGATTGGACCGGCGACCGGCTGATCGCCGAGCTTGACAGCCGCGGCCTGATGGCGCCCAAGCGCCTCATGTCCTCGCTGCCGATCGACGACCCCCGACGCGCCGCCGCGCCCTGCCTGTCGAAACCCTTCACCCAAGGCCAGCTCGCCGCCTTCCTCATCGAGGAGCCCCACGCGTGACAAAACCGCTCGTCGCCATCCTCGATGACGAACCCGACATCCGAAACATGCTCGCCGCCGCGCTGGAGGAGGCCGGGTTCCGCACCCGGACCTATGGCCGCGCGACCGAATTCGAAGCCGGGCTACGCGCCACCACACCGGACGTCTGCCTTGTCGACCTGGGCCTACCGGACCGCGACGGGCTGACGCTCGTCCACCGCCTCGCGCTGGAAAGCGGTGCCGCGATCATCATCATCTCGGGCCGCGCCCAGGTGCAGGACCGCGTGACCGGGCTGGAGCTTGGGGCGGACGACTACATCATCAAACCCTTTGAACCGGCGGAAGTCGTCGCCCGCGTCCGCGCCCGCCTGCGCCAGCCGAAATCCGACATGCAGGCCGACGGCAACACCGCCAGTTTCTCCGGCTGGACCGCGCATTTCGATCGCTACGTGCTCGAAGATGGCGACGGTCGCGAAACCGCTTTCTCGCACGCCGAAGGCGAAGTGCTTCGCCTGTTCCTCAGCGCACCCAAACGCCTCATCACCCGCCACCAGATGCAGGAAGCCCTGGGTGGCGCGGCGGGCGAGAGTTTCGACCGCGCCATGGACGTCCGGATCTCCCGGCTCCGCACCAAGCTGGGCGAGGATCCGAAAAACCCGAAACTGATCAAGACGATCTACGGGGCAGGCTACATTTTCCTGGGCGATGTCACCTGGCGTTGATGCCCTTCTTCGTTTCGAAAAAACTTCGGAGAGCACGAGAGGCTGGCCTCTCGTATGTGCCGTGTTCGGGTCGACCCCGAACACGGACATGGCTTTCCCCCGGAACGGGAACAGGGTAGCACCGGGCCAAACGGAGAAAGACGATGAGCGACCTCACCCTCGTGCGCCACGGACAGGCAAACAACACCTCCCAGGACGAAGACGGTTATGACATGCTGTCCGACCTCGGCCACCAGCAGGCGGCATGGTTGGGCGATTATTTCCGGGCCTCGGGCGAAGGCTTCGACCGGGTGTATTCCGGCACCATGCGCCGTCACCGCGAAACCGCCGCCGCGATGGGCTACACGGGTGTCACCGAGGACGAGCGGTTGAACGAGGTCGCCTACTTCGACCTCGCCCAGAAGATGCACGAACAATTCGGCATCAAGCACCCGACCGACCGCGAGGAGTTCATCGAACACCTGCCCCTCGTCTTCACCGCATGGCGGGACGGGCAGATCGAGGGCACGCTTGAGACCTTTCAGAACTTCGAGGACCGGGTCAGCGACGTGCTTCACGAGATCGCCGCGGGCAAGGGGCGCGCCCTTGTTGCGACCTCCGGCGGGCTTATCTCCATGGGAATCCGGGTTTCGATGGGGCTGGAAATCGGGTCGATGGCGCGGATGGCGCTGGCGATCATGAACACCTCGGTGCACCAGTTGCACCCGATTGGCACCGCGCTGTCGCTCACACAGTTCAACGCGGTTCCGCACCTCGCGGACCCTTCCCGCGCCGAGGCGCGCACCTGGGTCTAAAGTCGTTTTTCCAAAAGGCGCGGGCTGGCGCCCGCACATGATAAGCCCGGCCGCCTTCGGCGTCCGGGCAGTGTGGATATTTTCGGCACGTTGAAAGCGTTACTTGAGGTGTTCGTCTTCGAGGTCCTCAACATCATAGCCAAGCGCCTCCAATCCCGATTCCAGGTAGTCCGCCAACATGGTTTCGCCCAGCAGGTAATCCTCGGTCGGCGCGGTTGCCTCGACCTTGGCGGTCTCGATGGCTTCCGCCAGATCATCGGCGGTGAAGGTATCGCGCCCGATCCAGTAAACCGCGACGAGGCTCGCCTGTTCGTCGGTGTTGAGGTCGGAAATATAGCTGCGGATCACGCGGGCGTTCGCGTCCATGTCGCGGGCCTGAACGATGATCCGGGCAACGCGGGAGGGACTGATTTCGAGCATGATTCACCTTTTGCCTGTTCGTCTGCATTCTGCGTCAGCCGGACGGTCGGGGCAAGCCGGATCAGGTCTTTGGCAGGCTGACAACCGCCGCCGCATCCTCGGCATCCGGGGCCAGTTCTTCGAAATCGAAGTTGTCCAGACGTTGCGCCCGGCGCCCTGCTTTCTCCGCAGAAATCTTGATATCCGCGATGTCTTTCGACGCCTGGTGGAAGTGCCGGTCGAGGTTCTCGACCCGGTCGCCCAACCGGTTCACATCCGCGAAAAGCAAGTGGAGTTCCTTGCGGATTGCCCCCGCCTGTTCGCGCATCCGCGCATCTTTCAGGATGGCGCGCATGGTGTTGAGCGTCGCCATGCAGGTGGTGGGCGACACGATCCAGACCCGCGCGTCAAAGCCTTCGCGCACGATCTCGGGGAAGTTGGCGTGAAGCTCGGCATAGACGGCTTCCGAGGGCAGGAACATCAACGCGCCGTCCGCGGTCTCACCTTCGATGATATACTTCGCGCTAATCGCCTTGATATGCGCGCGCACCGCCGTTTTCATCATTCGCGCGGCTTCGGTTAGCTGCTGCGGCGTGTCGGCCTTTCGCAGCGACTCGTAGGCCTCCAGCGGGAACTTCGAGTCGATCACGATCGGGCCGGGCGGGTTCGGCAGGTGGATCAGGCAATCCGCGCGTTTGCCGTTCGACAGCGTCTCCTGGAACGAATAGCTGTCGGAGGGCAGCGCCTTGGACACGATGTCATTCAGTTGAATTTCCCCAAAGGCCCCGCGCGTCTGCTTGTTCGACAGGATGTCCTGCAACGACAGCACATCGCCCGAGAGCTTCTCGATATTGGCCTGCGCCTTGTCGATGGTTGCAAGACGCTCCTGCAATTCGGTCAGCGACTTGGTGGTCTTCACGGTCGAGCCAGAAAGCGTTTCGTTCATCTTCTCCTGAAGGTCCGACAGCGAGCGCGCCGAGCGCATGGCGTTCTCGTGGAGTCGCTCCTGCATCTGGTGCTGGACCTCGGCCAGTCGCGCTTCCATCCGCTGGATCATCTGGGTCTGCGCATTGGCCTGCGTGTCCGACACGGTCCGCAGCCCGCCGGAGAGTTGATCCTGACCCTGCCCAAGAAGCTGGACCGCGTTGGAAATGCCGCCCAATTGTTGCGCCAATTCCGTTTCGAGCGCCGTGGAGCGGCCCGAACGCACAAGGAGCACGATCAAAAGGATCACAAGCAGGAGGAGCACGCCCCCCGCAATAAGCCCCGCGAGGACCAGGGGATCGCTCAGGTCGATCATGGTGTCACCAATCTGGATCATGTGCGCCCGAACAGCCGTTCAATATCGGAGAGTTTCAGCTCGACGTAGGTCGGCCGCCCATGGTTGCACTGGCCGGAATGCGGCGTCGCCTCCATCTCGCGCAGAAGCGCGTTCATCTCTTCGGCGCGCATCCACCGGCCCGACCGGATCGAGCCGTGACAGGCGACGCGCGACAGGACCGCTTCGATCTTCTCCTGCACCAGCGTCGTGGTGCCCAGGTCGGCCACTTCGTCGAGCACGTCACGGATCAGCGCCTCGGCATTCACCGTGCCAAGGATCGCAGGTGTCTCGCGCACCGCGATGGCCCCGCCGCCGAAGGCTTCGATGACGAGGCCCATGGCCGCCAGTTGATCCGCCATCGACAGGAGCAGGGCGGCGTCCCCTTCGGACAGGTCCACGATCTCGGGGATCAAAAGCGCCTGACGCGCGACACCGTTTTCCGCCATCTGGCGTTTCAGTTTTTCGTAATTCAGCCGCTCGTGCGCCGCGTGTCCGTCCACGATGACCATGCCGGTTTCGGTCTGGGCGATGATGTAATTCTCATGCACCTGCGCGCGCGCCGCACCAAGCGGCAGGGCCTCGCGCGGGGTCTCCTCCACCTCTGGCACATCCGGCTCCAGCGGTTCGAAACGGGCCGAGGGTTGCTCGGCAAACCCCATCGCGCCCTGCGCCGGGGCTTGGGATTGGTAGGAATGCTGGACCTGCGAGGACGACGGGCGATCCATCTGGTAGACGCGGGGGCCGGTCGGCTCAGGTCGCATCGCGCCAAGCGTGGCGTCGGCCACGGTGGAAGACGCGCGGTGCCCGGCCTCCGCCAGCGCGTGACGCAGGGACGAGACGATCAAACCCCGCACCAGCCCTGGTTCCCGGAACCGCACCTCGGACTTGGCCGGGTGCACGTTCACGTCCACAAGTTTCGGATCGCAGGTCACGAACAGCGCCGCCGCCGGATGCCGGTCGCGCGACAGGAAATCCGCATAGGCCCCGCGCAGCGCCCCGTAGAGCAGCTTGTCACGCACCGGGCGACCGTTGACGAAGAGGAACTGCGCCACCGCCGCGCCGCGTGAATAGGTGGGCAGCGCGGCATATCCGGTGAGCCGGAAGCCTTCGCGTAGCGCATCAATGGGCAGCGCGTTCGCCGCGAAATCTCGGCCAAGGATAACGCCCAGTCGCGCGTGCAATGCGTCGAACAGGTCGCCCTGCTCCGGGTGCGCCTGGAACGTCACGCGCCCCTCGCCGCCACCCGACACGTCGCGCAGGGTGACCCCGATATGCGGCTCGGCCATGGCGAGGCGCTTGACCACGTCTGTGATCGCTTGCGCCTCGGCCCGGTCGGTGCGCAGGAACTTGAGCCGCGCGGGCGTGGCATAGAACAGATCGCGCAGTTCAACCACGGTGCCGCGCGACAGGGCGGCGGGTTTCACCGGCTCCATCTCTCCACCCGCGACGCGCAGTTGCGCGGCGTCGCCCTCGGCGCGCGACGTGATGGTCAGCCGCCCGACCGCGCCAAGCGAAGGCAGCGCCTCGCCCCGGAACCCGAAGGTGTGAATGTCCAGAAGGTCCGTTCCGTCGATCTTCGAGGTGGCATGACGCGACAGGGCCAGCGGAAGGTCCGCGCCCTCGATCCCGCAGCCGTCATCGGTGACCCGGATCAGCGTCTTGCCGCCATCGGCATAGGCCACCTCGATCCGCGTCGCCCCTGCATCGACAGCGTTCTCAACGAGTTCCTTCACCGCCGAAGCAGGCCGCTCCACGACTTCACCGGCGGCGATCCGATTGATCGCTGCGTCATCAAGCTGACGAATGATGGGGCGTTGGGCGCTTATATTGGGGACTGGGTCCGACATGCCACCAGACCTAGCATGATCACGCCCGATTCCGCTAGCGGTTCCGCAGGCGAAATCGGGCGCGCGATCAGTTTACGGTGGGCTCCAGCTCGGCCGGACGCCCGACCACGAAGAAGCGCAGGTTGTCCGGGTCATAGAGCTCCGCCGCCACCCGGTTCGCTTCTTCCAGGGTCACCGCGTTGACCTTGTCGTTGCGCGTTTTCGGGTAGTCGACGGAGTAGCCGTCCATCTGCATCGAGACGAGCATTCCGGCGATGCGGGCGTTTCCATCGAACCGCAGCGGATAAGAGCCGGTGAGGTAAAGCTTGGCCGCCTCCAGTTCCTCTTCGGTGATGCCCTCTTCGGCCATCTTGCGCCATTCGTCCTGCACCACGCCGACCGCCTCGGCCATGCGCGGGTTCACGGTGGAGAAGCTGCCCATCAGGGCCTCGGTGTAATCCGAATCGATCATGTAGGTGCCGATGCCGTAGGTCAGCCCCCGTTTTTCGCGCACTTCGTCCATGAGGCGGCTTTCGAACCCGCTACCGCCCATGACCGTGTTCAGGATGAAGGCCGCGAAGAAATCCGGATCGGTGATCTTCATCCCCGGCTGGCCGAAGCGTGCCACAGACTGCGGGGTGTCGAAATCGGTCACGCTGACACCCGGCTCGGGGTCGAAGGCCACTTCTGGCGGGAAATCCTTGCCGTTCTCCGGCAGATCGCCCAGCACCTTGTCCATCAACGCGCCCAATTGTTCCGGCGTGACATCGCCGACGGCGGCCACGTAGACCCGGTCGCGCGCAATCGCGTTGCGCCAGGCTGCGACGATGTCGTCACGGGTCAGCGCCGTCACGCTTTCGACCGTGCCGCCAAGATAGCGGCCATAGGGATGGTCGCCGTAGGCCGCCGCCGCCATAACGTCACCCGCGATGTCGTCGGGATCGGTCGCGCGGGACCGGAGGTGCGAAATAACCTGGCCGCGCACCCTCTCGATGGCTTCTTCGGAAAACGTCGGATCGGTCAGCGATGCGGCGATCAGGTCGGTGCTTGCATCCATGTTCTCTGTCAGGAACCGGGAGGAGACGGAGATCGAGTCGCCGTAAATGTCGAACCCGATGGAGGTCGCAAGCTCTTGCTTGGCCTCGGCAAAGGCACGGCTGTCCATATCGCCCGACCCCTCTTCCAGAAGCCCGGTCATCAGGTTGGTCGCCCCGCGCTTGCCCGCGTCATCCAGCGAGGCCCCGCCGCGAAAGCTGATTTCCAGCGCCACGAAGGGAATCGAGTGCTCTTCGACCAGCCAGGCCTCGATCCCGCCGGGCGAGGTGACTTCCTGGATGTCCACCTCGGCCCGGGCAGGGACCGCGAGGATAAGCAGCGCGAAAAGCGCCCGGATCATATGGGTCATTGGCCGACCTCCTCTTCGCCACCGGGCGTCAAACTGGGCGCCAAACTGGGCGCCACCAGGTAACCCGTGACGCTATGGGTGGGTTGCAGCACTTTCTCGGCGACCGCGAGCACATCCTCGGGCGTCACTGCCTGAAGCACATCCGGCCAGGCCTTCACGTCCTCAAGGGTCAAACCCGTGGTCAGGGCGCGGCCATACCGGTTTGCAAGCCCTCGTGCGCTGTCGCGGGCGTAGACGTCATTGGCGCGGATGCGGGTCTTGATCCGCTCGAATTGTTCAGGATCGATCCCCTCTTCGAACATCCGCGCGATCTCCGCGTCCATCGCCGCTTCGGCCTCTTCCAGCGTTACACCCTGCGCGGGCACGACGCCCATGGTGAAGGTGGTCAGATCGAGGGCCTCCGCGCTGTATCCGGTAAACGTGGATACGGCGAGTTTCTGATCGAACTCCAAAGCGCGGCCAAGGATCGACGTGGCCGAGGAGCCGCCCAGAAGCTCGGAGAGATAGACAATCGCGGCGGCTTCTTCCTGTGCACCGGTTGCGCGGGACGGCGCGATGTAGTTGCGGATCACATAGGGCTGGCCGACCCGATCATCCGTCAGCGTCATGCGACGCGGCGCGAGCGGCACAGGCTCCAGGGGCCGCGCGCGCGGCTCCAGCCCTTCGGTCGGCTCCAGAGGACCGTAGTGCTTCTTGGCCAGCGCGATCACCTCGTCCGGGTCCACATCGCCCGCGACGACCAGCACGGCGTTGTTGGGCGCGTAGTATTTCCGGTAGAACGCCATCGCATCCTCGCGGTTCAGCGTTTCCATCTCGTGCCGCCAGCCGATCAGCGGCGTTCCGTATGGGTGGTTCATGAACAGCGCGGCCTGCATCTGTTCATTGAGCAGCGCACCGGGGCTGTTGTCGGTCCGCGTCGCGCGTTCTTCCAGGATCACGTCGCGCTCGGTCTTGATGTCCTCTTCCGTCAGGATCAGGTCGCGCATCCGGTCCGCTTCCATCGTCATCATCAGCTCAAGCCGGTCGGCGGCGATCCGTTCGAAATACGCGGTCTGGTCATAGGAGGTGAAGGCGTTGTTCGACCCGCCGTTCTCGGCCACGACGCGGTGCACCTCACCGGGTTCCATGTCGTCGGTGCCTTTGAACAGCAGGTGTTCAAGGAAATGCGCGATACCGGATTTGCCCGCAGGCTCATCCGCGCCCCCCGCACGATACCACACCATGTGGACCACGACCGGCGCGCGGTGATCCTCGATCACCACCACGTCCATGCCGTTGTCCAGAACCGTGTCGGTCACCTCCTGCGCAGCGGCTGGCAGAACCGAGACCAGCGTAAGAATGCAGGCAAAAATCAGTCGCTTCATGGGAAACCCTCCGTTACGCGAAGAGTTAGACGACGGGTCGCTCGCCGCAACCCTTCTTGACGCCGCTGTGATCGGCGAGGATCACTCGTCGAAGGTGCGAAGCGGGTCCGGCGGCGCCGACGGGGTCGGCAGGTTACGCGCCCGGAGACGATCCAGTTCAAGATGCTGATCCAGCTCCTGCTCGGAGTAGCTCTTGTTGTAGACGTTCACGTTGAAGAGGCGTTCGAGCAGACGACCGTTGTTTTCACGCCGGTATTCGAGGTCTTCGGCGGCCACCACTTCGCGGATGTTCGGCGTGGCCCCGTAGCGGCCTGCATGGGCGACCAGCACGCGCTCGGAGGCGGTGGTCCCGCTCGACGTCACGGCGGTTTCAGTGCCGCCCAAAGCCACGGCGGCGTCGGCATTAGGGTTCACGTCGGCACGGTTCGTGCCCCCCGGCGTCGGGGTCGGAAGCGTGTCATAGTCCTCGGGTTCTTCGAGCGGCTTGGTCGGCAGGATCGAAAACTCGTCCGGCGTGTCGGACCGGATGTTCATCAGATTCGGCTCCTTGTCGGCACAAGCCGACAGGATCATCAGCGCGCCCAGCGCCAAACCCGTTGTCATCCGAATGGACCGCATCACTGCCTCCTACACCCGTTTGGACCTTCTTTATCGTATTCGATTCCCGCCGTCACGGGGTCTTTGCCTCGTTTCCCGGCTTGCCGAACAAGATAAGGCCGATCGCACCCGCGAAGATCGCAATATCTGCCAGGTTGAAAGAAAAGGGATTATTCAGGCCACAGCAGGACATATTGAGGAAATCGGCCACCGCGCCATAGACGATACGGTCGATCACATTGCCGATTGCGCCGCCCACCAGAACGCCCGCAAAGAGCTGAGCGACTGTGCCCATACGGTCACGCTTCACCCAGTAAAGCACGCCGGCGGTGATGACGACCGCGACCCCGATGAGAATCCATCGCCGCGCATCGCCCGCGTCGCTGAACATCCCGAAATTCACGCCCTCGTTCCACGCCATGCGGAAGTTCAGGAACGGGGGCCAGACGTCGATGGCCCCCACGGTTTTCAGGTTCAACGCCTGCACCACGTACCACTTGGTCGCCTGATCGGCGACGAAGGTGACGAAGGCTGTGATCCAGAGCGCCTGCATATCAGTGCCGGAAATGCCGCATGCCGGTAAAGACCATGGCCAGACCGGCCTCATCTGCCGCCGCGATCACTTCGTCATCGCGCATGGAGCCGCCGGGCTGAATGACGCAGGAGGCCCCCGCCGCTGCCGCTTCCATCAGCCCGTCGGGGAAGGGGAAGAAGGCATCGGACGCCACGGCGGACCCTTTGGCGAGGCTTTCGGGCAGACCCAGTTGCTCCGCCATCCGTTCGGCCTTGGTCGCCGCGATCATCGCGCTGTCCAGACGGCTCATCTGGCCCGCACCGACGCCGACCGTCGCCTTGTCCTTCACGTAGACGATGGCGTTGGACTTAACGTGCTTCGCGACCTTCCACGCGAACAAAAGGTCTTCCATCTGCGCATCCGTCGGCGCGACCTTGGTCACGACCTTGAGGTCATCCAGCCCGATGAACCCATTGTCCTTGTTCTGGAACAGGTAGCCCCCGGCCACCTGGCGGATCGTCTGCCCGCCGGAGCGGTTGTCGGGCAAGCCGTTCGTGGTCAGCAGGCGAAGGTTTTTCTTGGCCGCGAAAATCTCTTTCGCCTCATCGGACGCACCGGGCGCAATGACGACTTCGGTGAAGATCTCGGTAATCTTGGCGGCGGTTTCAGCATCCAGCGGCTGGTTCAGCGCCACGATCCCACCGAAGGCCGAGGTGCGGTCGCAATCGAACGCCTTCTGGTAAGCCTCCGCCAACGTCTCGCCCCGCGCCACGCCCGAAGGGTTCGCGTGCTTGATGACGGCAACGGCGGGGCCGTCCTCGGGGCGGAACTCGCTGACCAACTCAAAGGCCGCGTCCGTGTCGTTGATGTTGTTGTAAGACAGCGCCTTGCCCTGGTGCACGGTCGCGGTCGCCACGCCTTCGCGCGCGGACCCGTCCACGTAGAAGGCGGCATCCTGATGCGGGTTCTCACCATAGCGCATGGTCTGCTTCAATTCACCGGCAACGACCCGGCGGCGCGGGTTCGCCTCGCCAATCGCCTCGGCCATCCAGCCGGAAACAGCCGCGTCATAGGCCCCGGTGCGGGCATAGGCGATCTGGGCGTGACGCTGGCGGAACGCATAGCGCGTCTGGCCATCATTCGCGTCCAGCTCGGCCAGCAGGGCGTCGTAGTCCTCGACATCCACGATGGTGGTCACGAACCCGTGGTTCTTGGCCGCCGCGCGGATCATCGCGGGGCCGCCGATGTCAATGTTCTCGATCATCTCGTCATATTCCGCCCCACGGGCCAGGGCCGCTTCGAAGGGGTAGAGGTTCACGACCAGCAGGTCGATCGCGCCGATCCCGTGTTCGTCCATCGCCTTGACGTGGTCGTCATTGTCGCGCAGCGCCAGAAGCCCGCCGTGGACCATTGGGTGCAGGGTTTTCACCCGCCCGTCCATCATCTCGGGGAACTGCGTGACCTCGGAGACGTCCTTCACCGAAACACCCGCATCGCGCAGCGCCTTGGCGGAGCCACCCGTGGACAGGATCTCGACCCCGCGCCCTTCGAGCGCCTTTCCCAGATCGACCAGACCGGTCTTGTCGGATACGGAAATCAGTGCGCGGCGCACGGGCGAAAGGTCGGTCATGGATATGTCCCCTGGTTCAATCTGGCAGCTCGTCCGGCTCGTCCCTGACCAGATCCCGCACGCCGATGGGCGTGTCTTGTGCCTTGGCCAAGGTCCAGCGGATGCGCGTCGCATACTCCATGGCGCGGCCAGATAGAACCACTTGTTTCGCCGCACGGGGCTTCAGCCGCGTTTTTTCGAGGTAAACCGAGGGATCGAGCGACAGTTTCACCCGGCCTTCGTAGCGAAACACCCAGATCTCACCGGAACGAAGCTGCATCGAGACCGCCGTGCCCCCCATGTCGAGCATCGCATCCACGTCAGGGTGTAAATGGAACCGGATATCGAAGGGCACGCCCTGTTCCCCCTCGCGCTCCAGTGCTTGGGCAAAACGTTCCTGTTCGGCCTTGCTCATCGCCGCCAACGTGTCTTCCCCCGCAACCATCCGCCCATCGAGTGCAAGCTCGATGCGCCGCACGTGGGCCAGACCATAGCGCGGCACATAGCCGCTCTGCCCTCCCACGACGCCGTTCATCACGTCCGAAGAGACGAAGCGCGCCTCGACATCGGACGGAACCTCCAGGAGCCGTGCCCGCGGCCCGTCCGGGGTCGCTTCGAGCGGGCCGAGGCGCGACGACGACATGCCGGTCAGCCCGAGCACGGAATGCGAGGGCGTCGCACGCCCGGCCTTGGCCCAATCGTCCCCGAAATGAAGCCCGGAGCCGCAATTCACGATCAGCGGGCGACGCCCTGACGTAAGTTCCAAGGCGAGCGTGGAGGCATGGGCGTTGTAGCTGTCCTTGCCGGTCGGCGGGCTTGCCGCGTCCATGACGACAGACGTCCGACCCGACGACAACCGGGCATAACCCATGGCCAAACCCTCCGGCGCGCCGCTTCGCACGCCCGAATTTGCCAAGGCCCGGTCCAATCGCCCTTCGATCCCGCGTCCACCACCGTGGAACCGCGCCAGACCGCCATCCGAATGACGCAGCGCCCGCAGCGTCGGCGCGATCCGCTCGATGGCGGCACGATGGGTGGGCTCCGGCGTGCGCCCGGTGTCCTCGATCGCCTGCGCCGCCCAGTTCAGAAGCGTGAAGACCTCCAACAGTTCTTCCGGATTGCGCGACGGGATACCGCCTTCGCCGTCCACCCGCGCCTCGCATTCTTTCGCCAAGGCGGAAATGGCGGGGCCGACGTGGCTCTCCATACCCTCGAGCGACAGCCCGGCATAGATCAGCCCGGTCAGCGCCTCGAAGCGCGGCAGCCCCGGCGAGGTCGCCTGCCAGCGTCGGGAGACGAAGACGGTCTGCGCCGCGAGCAACCGAAAGAAGGCTTCGCTCTCGGCGCGCTCGGCACCGCCAAGGATGATCAGCGCATGGCTAACCCAGCGGATAAGCCGCCGCCCCGCAAGGTCCGGCACCCAACCCGGCCCGGTGCCGCGCCCGAACCGCTCGATCCAGTCGAAGGTCCAGAATTGCGCCCGCGCCCGCGCCTCCCTGTCACCCAGCGCGGCAAGGTCGTCGAGCCAACCAAAACCATGCAAAGCCGCCTCGACCGCCGGGGTCGGCGGCGCGATCGCCCAAGGGCTCGTGCCAGGTGCGTTGAGAAGATGCCCGGCCATCAGGAAATTGCCCGCGACCAGCTGCTTGCCCCGCGCATAGGCCCCGATGGTGCGCGGTTCGGGTTGCGAGATGAACGCGGTCGGAGACTGCCCCCGGCACGCCCGTCTGGCGTGCCAGCGATTCAGCCACGCGGCCTTGCGGCCAAGGGTCGGCAACTCCTGTGACACCTGTGTTCGCCTCGGATGGTTCCTGCCCCTTTTGGGGTCTCGAATGGTCTCAGGCCCGCATCCTACAGATCGCCGCGCAGGGTGTCATGCCTTAACCATGGCGGTGATGAAGAAGCCGTCCATCCCGCCGAGATCGGCCCAGTAATCAGGGCGCAGACGCAGACCTTCGGGTCCGATCCAGTCCGGGTCGATCCCGGGGCGTTTCAGCCGGTCCAGATCAAGCGTCAGCCCCGGATGCCGCCCCAGCGCATCGCGCACCTGCTCCTCGCCCTCGTCGATCAGAAGGCTACAGGTGCAATAGACCAGCGTGCCGCCGGGTTTGAGCAGCCCCAGCGCGCGGTCGATCAGGTGCTCCTGCAACTCGAACAGCCCCGGGAAATCCGAGCCATCCTTGGCCGCGGGCAAATCCGGATGCCGCCGAATGGTCCCCGTCGCCGTGCAAGGCGCATCGAGCAGGATCGCGTCAAATTCCGGGGCCTCGAATTCCAAGGCATCCGCCACGACAAGCTCCGCCGACAGACCACAACGCATCAGGTTTTCCTGAACACGGGCCATGCGCGATTTGGAAATATCGACGGCGGTAACGTCGGCCCCTGTGGCGGCCAGTTGCATCGTCTTGCCACCGGGCGCCGCGCAAAGGTCCAGCACCCGCTGGCCTGCTTTTGCACCAAGCACCTGTGCAGGCACGGCGGCTGCAGCATCCTGCACCCACCACGCCCCGTCCTCGAACCCGGCCAGCGTGGAAACCTGCCCCTTATCCTCAAGCCGCACCGATCCCGTCGGCAAAAGCCTGCCGCCAAGCTGGTCCGCTACAGCGCGCGGGTCGCCCTTGGCCGACAGGTCCAACGGCGCTCCGCGATAGTGTGCGGCCTCGATCGCCTCGACCACCGGTTTGCCGTAGTCGTCCGAAAGTGGCTTGCGCAACCACTTCGGCAGGCGCGGCACCGGCAGCTTGTCCCACGCATCCGTATCGACCTGTCGCAGCACCGCATTGACCAGTCCGGCCATCCCGGCGGTCTTCTTGTCCATCCGCGCGATTTCCACGGCGGAATTCACCACGCCATGCGCCGCCTCCCCCATTTCGCAGATCTCGGCGACGGCCAAACGAAGGAGGTTGAGGATGCGCGCAGGCGGACGTTTGCGCAGATGCGGACCCAACACCCGGTCGGCCCGGTCCATTACCCGCAGCGCCGTGGTCACCAACCGCTGCACCCGCGCGCGCTCCGGCGGCGCGAGCTTTGCCAGCCGCTTCGGCGCGACCTCGGACAACAGGCGGCGGTTCTCCGTCACCTCCCCCATCAAATCCAGCGCCACCTTGCGCGGATGCGTCGCGTCGCCCGTCATGGCCCGATCCTTTGCGTTGTTTGGCCAAGGGGCCTATATCAAGGATGAGAGACAAGGAAGCCCGTGATGACCGACGAGACGAAAACCGACCTGCCGCCAGCCGCGATCCGCGCATTGGCCGAAGCCGAGGAACGCCGCAAGAAGGCGGCAGAAGACGCCCTGCCCAAGGAATACGGCGGGCGCGACGGCCCGGAACCCGTGCGGTACGGCGACTGGGAGAAAAAAGGACTGGCGATCGACTTCTGATCCCGCACGTGCGGACAGGTCCAAACGAAAAACGCGCCCACGGGCGCGTTTCTATTAATTCACATACACTTACCAAAAAACCAGTTTTCTGGTTTTCTGGTTTTCTGGTTTTCTGGTGAAAAGAGCGTCGTCACATCGCCGACTCTGTCAAGCGCTCAAAGCCCCAAGACATCCATCATATCGTAATTTCCAGGTTTCTGTCCGACCCCCCAAAGCGCTGCTTTGACCGCCCCGCGACCGAACAAGGCCCGGTCGGTCGCCACATGGCGCAGAACGATCCGTTCGCCGGGGCCCGCGAAAATCACGTCGTGTTCGCCAACAATGTCGCCGCCACGGATCGCGGAAAACCCGATGTGGCCTGTTTCGCGTTCACCTGTGATCCCGTCACGCGCCCGGTCCTCCACATCCGCAAGCCGGACGCCGCGCCCTTCGGCCGCTGCCTCCCCCAGCATCAGGGCGGTCCCGGAAGGCGCATCGACCTTGTGCTTGTGATGTGCCTCCACGACTTCGATGTCGAAATCCGTATCCAAGGCTTCGGCCACCATTCGCGTCAGCTTGGTCAGAAGGTTCACACCGAAACTCATGTTGCCCGCGCGAATGATCGTTGCGTGCCGGGCCGCAGCCTCTAGCCTGGCCAGATCGTCCTCGTCCAACCCGGTCGTGCCGATGACATGCACGGCCCGCGCCTGTGCCGCGATCTCCGCCAGCGGCACGGTCGCAACCGGGGCGGTGAAGTCGATCACGGCCTGGCCTTTCGACATCGCCTCCAGCGGGTCATCCGTCACGGTCACACCGACCTCGGTCCCGCCCATGGCGATGCCAAGATCCTGACCGATCCACTCATGCCCCTCGCGTTCGATGGCGCCCACAAGCCGCGCGCCCGGGTTCTCCTGCACGAGTTTCACCAGCATCCGCCCCATCCGGCCCGATGCCCCGTTCACCACGATCCCCGGTAGTTCGCTCATATCGACCTCCATCTTTGGCCTCATGTCCTAAGGCTAGTTGCGCGATGGCGCAATCGGGCATAGATGGGCGCCATGGCAAAACGCTTCGATAACAACGCGGGCCCGTCCCAGCGCCAGCTTCGCGTCGGTGAACTCATCCGGCGCACGCTGTCCGATGCCTTGTTGCAGGGCACGATCCACGACCCGGACCTGAACCGGCTGAACATCACCGTGGCCGAGGTTCGCACCTCGCCCGACCTGCGCATCGCCACCGCTTATGTCATGCCGCTCGGCGGCAAGAACGCGGACGAGGCGGTGAAGCTGCTGGCGCACCATAGCCACGAACTGCGCCGCCTCGTGGGCAAGGTGACGAAGCTGAAACACACGCCGGAGCTTCGCTTCATGGTGGACGACACCTTCGACCGCATGGACGAAACCCGCCGGCTGTTCGAGGACGAAAACGTCCGCCGCGATCTGGACAAGAACGAGGACGACTGATGGGCCGTCGCAAGAAGGGGCGCGACGTTCACGGCTGGCTCGTCGTGGACAAACCCGCCGGGATGTCGTCGAACGCCGTGGTGAACAAGGTGCGCTGGTGTTTCGACGCCAAGAAGGCCGGACACGCCGGAACCCTGGACCCGGAGGCGACCGGCGTTCTGGCCGTCGCGCTGGGTGAGGCCACCAAGACGGTGCCCTATATCACCGACGCGATGAAGGCCTATCGCTTCACCGTGCGGCTGGGTCAGGCAACCAACACCGATGACGGCGAGGGCGAGATCGTGGCGACGAGCGAAACCCGCCCCTCCGACGACGAGATCCGGACGGCCCTCGCAGCCTTCGTCGGCGACATCCAGCAAGTTCCGCCCAAGTTCTCTGCCGTGAAGATCGACGGTCAGCGCGCCTACAAACTCGCCCGCGACGGTGAGGATGTGGAGATCGAGCCACGCCGGCTCTTCGTCGAGGCGCTTGACTTCATCGCCCGGCCCGATGCCGACCACGTCACCCTGGAGATGATCTGCGGAAAAGGCGGCTATGTCCGCGCCATCGCGCGCGATCTGGGCGAGGCGCTGGGTTGCCATGGCCACGTCCGCGACCTGCGGCGCACTTGGTCCGGCCCATTCCTGGCCGAAGAGGGTGTCACCATGGAGCGGATCGAAGAGCTTGCCAAATCCGAAGAGATCGACGCGCTGCTTCTCCCCCTCTCCGAGGGCCTGACCTCGCTCCCCGAGTTGAAATGCACGGCCGAAGGCGCCACCCGGCTGCGTCACGGCAACCCTGGCATGGTGATTGCCTCCGATGTCGAATACGGCGACGAGGCCTGGGCCTCGTTTGACGGGGTGCCGGTTGCCGTGGGCCTCTACAAAGCGGGCGAACTTCACCCCAGCCGCGTCTTCAATCTGTAACGTCCGAAGGGGGCTCTGCCCCCAGCGTTGACCAGCAAGCTGTTCAACGCCTCCCCCGAAGTATTTTTGAAACAGAGAAGCAGAGGTCCACCCCGGCCGAAGCCGGGGCTTCTCCGTTTACGTCCATCGGCTCTTCAGCCTGTAACGCACCCGAAGCGTAGCGTGTTAACCTTAATCGGCGGTAAACAGGCTAGGAAATGATGTCCAGCACAGGCTCGCTCAATTCCGGCGGATCGCCGAGCCGGTAGGCCGCACGCACCTGCGCCTCTGCGACGTCCAGTTGATCCTCGGTCTGGGCGTGCAGCGTGCAGAGCGCGGTTCCTTCCGCGACGGCCTGGCCTAGATCGACCAAGCCCGTGATTCCCACGGCGGGGTCGATTTCGTCGGATGAGCGTTTGCGCCCGCCACCCAGCTCCACCACCGCCAAGCCGATCGCCCGCGTATCCACCTCGCAGACATGACCTTCGCTCGGGGCGCGCACATCGCGGATCAGTTTCGCTTTTGGCAGATGCGAATCATAGGACGCGATGAAATCGCCCGGGCCACCCAACGCGGCGACCATCTTGCCGAAGACCTCTGCCGCGCGGCCATCCTCCAAAGCCGCGCGTGCGACCGAGAACCCCAGGTCGCGGTTTTCGGTGATCTCCGAGATGGTCAGCATTTCCGCAGCCAGCGCGAGCGTGACCCACTCCAGCCGAACGTCCCGGTGCACGTTGGTCAGAAACTCCACCGCATTGCGCACTTCCACCGCGTTGCCCGCGGCCGAGGCGAGCGGCTGGTTCATACCCGTGAGCAGCGCGTTGCACGGCACGCCCGCCGCGGTCGAGACACGCGCGATGGAGCGCGCCAATTCCTCGGACGCCTCGTATGTCGGCATGAACGCCCCGTTCCCGACCTTCACGTCCATCACCAGCGCATCCAACCCGGCCGCAAGTTTCTTGGACAGGATCGAGGCGGTGATGAGCGGGATCGACTCCACCGTCGCCGTCACATCCCGGATACCATAGAACCGCTTGTCCGCCGGCGCGATGGTCCCGGTCTGGCCGATGATGGCGCAGCCGACCTCGCGCACCACGCGCTCGAAGGTATCGTTGTCCGGCGTCACCGAATAACCCGGGATGCTCTCCATCTTGTCGAGCGTGCCGCCGGTGTGCCCCAGTCCCCGCCCCGAGATCATCGGAACATAGCCGCCACAGGCCGCCACGATGGGCGCGAGCATCAGGCTCACGTTGTCGCCCACGCCCCCGGTGGAATGCTTGTCCACGACGGGGCCCGGCAGGTCCCATGTCAGAACGTCGCCGCTGTCGCGCATTGCGAGGGTCAGCGCAGCCGCCTCGTCAGCCTCCATGCCCTGGAAATAGACCGCCATCCCGAAGGCGCCGACCTGTTCATCGGCCGCCTCCCCAGAGGTGATGCCCGCGACCAGCGTGGCGATCTCGTCGTCCGACAGCGTGCCGCCGTCGCGTTTCTTGCGGATGATTTCGGATATCAACATGGGGCCACTCTGACCGATTGGTCAAAAACCGCAAGCGTCGCTTGCGCACGCCGGCAAGTCGGGCGAAAACCCCGGCATGATCACGCGCACCCATATCAAGGACGACGCGCCGTCCGAAGCGGTCTATTCCGACTGCGAATGCTATCGCTACATGCTGACGCGGACATGGGACCCGTCCGGCAAACGGGCCCTCTTCATCATGCTCAACCCGTCAACCGCCACCGAAGTGCAAAACGACCCAACGGTCGAACGTTGCGAACGCCGGGCCCGGGCGCTCGGGTTCGGAAGCTTCCGGGTGCTCAACATCTTCGCCTGGCGCGATACGGATCCGCGAAAGATGCGCAAAGCCAAGGATCCCGTGGGTCCGGAAAACGATGCGGCCATCGTGGAGAGCACTGGCTGGGCAGATCAAGTCATCTGCGCCTGGGGCACCCACGGCGAACACCTCGCTCGTGGTCCCGAAGTCGAAAAACTCCTGCGCGAAACGGGAAAGCCGCTCTACCACCTCGGACTGTCGAAAGCCGGGCACCCGAAACACCCGCTCTATATCGCCTACACCCAGCAGCCGGAACCCTGGGCGTAACCGCCTTTTCTCCGTTTCAAAAATACTTCCGCCGAAGGCAACACGCGCGGACACACCGCAGGTGGGACCGCGCAAGACCTGCGCGGGCGACAGCCCGCACCTTTCGGACAGAGTTACCCGGCGAAGACGTCCAGCGGGGCTTCGAACATCACGTCGGCCAGCGTCGCATCCGGCGCACCGCGCAGCATCGCCACGACCTCGCCGTTCAACGTGACAACCGAGTCCAACCCGTCAGCGCTTGGCTGCACATCGACTTCCATCGCATCGACATCCAGACCGGGGTTTAGTGTCACGCGCAGGAAGTCGACGCTGGTCTCGAAGTCCTGCACATCTGCAAAACCTTCCGCCCCGTTCATGTCGAAATAGACCCAGAACGTGTCGATCCCTTCACCCCCACTGGCGCGGTCGGATCGATCCATGGTCAGCACATCGTTTCCGGTTCCACCGTCGAGGTGATCGCTGGCCCCGTCGAGGTGCCAGTCAAAACTGTGACGCTCCCACGACACCTCTTCTCCGACATGGCCGAGGTGATTGATCACGTCGTCCCCGTCGCCGCCCAGAAGCACATCGGCCCCGTAGCCGCCCGAAATTCGGTCGTTTCCCGCGCCGCCGTCGATCATGTCGTTGTCTTGAAGGTCCGCGTTCTCCGTCGCATGGGCACCGCCGAAGATCACATCGTCACCGGCCCCACCGGCGATTACGTCATCCCCTTCCCCGCCATCGAGGAAGGCCCCTGTCGTGTCGGACGAGAGCACATCGGACCCCGCGCCGCCAAAAAGCGCTGCCGCCCCCTCTCCGGCGCGCAACACGTCATCGCCGTCGCCACCGAAGAGATAGGCTGCCTCGTCACCTGCGGCGAGAACATCGTCGCCCGCGCCGCCATCGACCACGTGGAGGGCGCCCTCGGTCACAATGATCGGGGTGCCGTCCCAATCGGCCAGCAGACCCTCGCCGGTGCTTTCGACGCCGTCATCAGGCAGGGACAACACGTCGATATCTGTCGCCACCAACGTCTCGTCTACATTGTCCATCTGGTCACCGAGCCAATCGAGACCGACATCCAGATCGGAGCTTTCGTCGATCAGCATCTGGAGCGTGGTTCCATCGCCGGCCACATACCCCTCGCCCGGCACGTCAACCGGGTCGAGCACGGTTTCCGGGTCGACCGGAAGACCTTCCACGGGTGCTGCGTCCTCGACATTCGGAGACAGGACGGTGTCCGGATCGACCGGGGCGCCCGGCACAGGCTCTTCGTCCCCTGTCACGGGTTGCAAAACCTCGCCCAGTTCCGTCAGGTTCCGCGTAGGCAGACCCTCCGGTTCGGCCAGGTCATCCGTCTCGGCATCCGCAGACGCGCCGAACAGGCCGTCGCCCATGAACAACAGCGGCACCAAGCCCAGTAATATGAGAGCGAAGCCCATTACGGCGACCCCTTCGCACCTGCCCCAAACATCCCAAGTCCAAAAAGACAGACCGTCATACCACGATTGCGGGTTCCCTCGCCTTTCAAAATACGGAACATTTTAGGTAAATGGGCGTTCGGCTGTGGACGGCGGGACAGTTGGTGAAGGGGACAAGATGACCGAAGAGAACCAGGACACCGAGCTTGTAAAAGAGGTCCGGTCGCTCCGCACCGAAGTCGGCAAGCTGAACAATCATCGCTACATCAAACTCCATGACTCGGTCGTGAAACTCGGTCTGTTCCAGCTTTATCGCGGTCTGGCCTTCGGCCTTGGTTCCGTCCTCGGCGCGACGATCCTCGTCTCTGTCGCGGCTTTCCTGCTGTCAAAGATAGACTTCCTCCCGATCATCGGTGACTGGGCGACCGACATCGCGAGGGAAATCGACGCGGACAATGCCGAGAGCTACGGTATCGACGGGGACGGAGACAGCGAAACCGCGACCGGCGCCGACGACGCCGAAGGTGCCACCGAGGACACCGGCGGGTCACGGTAACAAAACCCTTTTCTTTTAAAAGGAATCCGCCTATACGCGCGGCTTCACTTGGGGCGCGTGATGCGCGCTCTCTCCATGGGCCTTGCTGGACGACATCCCGGCTCGCGCCATAACCCTTTGACCAAGGAGACCCCGATGTCGATCACTGTCGAAGACAAAGAACGCCTGATGAAGGAATATGCAACCAAGGAAGGCGATACCGGTTCGCCCGAAGTTCAGGTTGCCGTCCTTACCTCGCGCATCGCCACGCTCACCGAGCACTTCAAGACCCACAAGAAGGACAACCACGGTCGCCGTGGCCTCCTGAAAATGGTTGCGCGTCGTCGTAAGCTTCTGGACTACCTGAAAGCCAAGGACGAAGAGCGCTACAAGTCGCTCATCAAGAGCCTCGGCATCCGCCGCTAAGGTATTCGGTTCATCCGAACCAAGAACGCCCGCGCCGAAAGGTTGCGGGCGTTTTTCGTTTTGGACGTCAGACCGGGAAGCCAACTCTGTCCGCAAAACGTGCCCGCCGTGGTCCCTAGTCCCGCCCGCGCACCATCCGACGAAGCGTCCCGTCCCTGCGCTTCACTGCCCCTGCAATGTGCAGAACCACCAATGCGGCGAGAAGCTTGGTCAGAGCGCTGTGCGCGGCGAAAAAAAGGTCTTCCCAGGCCTCGGACGTCGGCGCGATATGCGGCAGCGTCAGACCGAAAAGCTGCACGTCGATCCCGGTCGCGGAGCTCGCGATCCAGCCGGTCAGGGGCACCAACAGCAAAAGCGCGTAAAACCCGTAATGCACGCCGCGCGCCAGCCGGTCCTGCCACGGCACCGAAGGCAGCGGCGCGGGCGGCGGCGTCAAACGGTGCCAGACGATCCGCACGAACGCCAGGACCAGAAGCGTGATCCCGAAGGATTTATGCCAGGCGAACAGGTGGAAATTCGACATGTTCACCGTCATCCGGGCCAGATAGGTGCCGAACCCCAGCATCCCGATGATGCCCAACGCCATCACCCAATGGATCACGCGCGTCCCCGCGCCAAAACGGTCGGGTCCGTTGGTCAGGCTCATTGCCGATCCAGCCGCGCGACGATACTGATGCGCACGGTGTCATCCACCATGTCGGCCCATCCGGTGGCGCCAAAGGCCGCGCGGCTGACCGCGCCGGACATATGCACGGACATTTTCGACAGATCGCCCGCGTTGGTCCCCTGCTGCCGGTAAAGCTGCGCCGAAAGCGTCACGGGCCGCGTCACGCCCCGGATCGTCACCTGCCCCGGCACCTGCGCCGTGGTGCGCCCGACCCGGAAGTTGTCCGCGACAAAGGTCATCTGCGGGTAGCTCCCGGTGGCCAGCACCTTCGGCCCCTTCAACGCCTGTTCGGCGAATGGGAAGCTCGACGTCGCCCCGGCGGCATTGAGCGTGACCCGAACGCTCGACGGTCCACCGGCAAAGTCGATCCGCACATCGGCGGTATTGATCGGGATTTTCCCGCGTATGATATCCTTGTCGAAAGCGACTTCGTAAGCGACCTGCGACCTTGCAGCATCGAGACGATAGGCGATCTGTTCGGCCATCACGGTAAGTGGCAGGGCAATGAGCCCGGCGCAGAGACATAGTGTTTTGAACATTGGGCAACCCTCCCTTTGGATCACTCTACGCACGTGCATGGCAAACAGGCCAAAACTTTCGTGATCGACCACCAATCCTCGGAAAACTGAACGCTTTCCACAGGCGCGCTTTTCCTGTATGTGCGCGGCATCTGAGACGTGACGCTCTGACCCCGGCGCATGACATGGATAGAGGGGTCGGTGGCAATGGGGCCACCATGACAACGGGAGACCCGCAGGGGCGGGAGTGCTCCCAGAAGGATACGCCAAATGTTTAATGAAGTGAAAAAATCCATCCAGTGGGGCGAAGAAGAGCTCACACTGGAGACCGGGAAAGTTGCGCGCCAAGCCGACGGATCCGTCATCGCCACGCTGGGCGAGACCTCCGTCATGGCCAACGTGACTTTCGCGAAAGAACCGAAGCCGGGTCAGGACTTCTTCCCGCTGACGGTTCACTACCAAGAGAAATACTATGCCGCCGGTAAAGTGCCGGGCGGCTTTTTCAAGCGCGAAGCGCGTCCGACCGAGAAAGAGACGCTGACCGCGCGCCTGATCGACCGTCCGATCCGCCCGCTGTTCGTCCCCGGCTTCAAGCACGAAGTGCTCGTGATGTGTACCGTGCTGTCGCACGACCTCGTCAACGACCCGGACATCGTCGCCATGATCGCCGCCTCCGCCGCGCTCACCATCTCGGGCGCCCCCTTCATGGGTCCGATCGCCGGTGCCCGCGTGGGCTACGAGGATGGCGAATACGTCCTGAACCCGACCGTGGACGATATGCACAAGCTGCGGGAAAACCCCGATCAGCGCCTCGATCTCATCGTCGCCGGCACCAAGGACGCCGTGATGATGGTGGAATCGGAGGCCTACGAGCTGTCCGAAGCCGAAATGCTCGGTGCCGTGAATTTTGCGCACGAGCAGATCCAGCCGGTCATCGACTGCATCATCGACCTCGCCGAGGAAGCAGCCAAAGAGCCGTTCGACTTCCAGCCGCCGAATTATGACGACCTGTTCGACGCCGTGAAAGCCGCCGGTGAGGACAAGGTCCGCGCCGCCTACGCGATCACCGACAAGCAGGAACGCACCGCTGCCGTGGCTGCTGCCAAGACCGAGATCAAGGAAAGCCTGTCGGAAGAACAGCTCGAAGATCCGAACCTCGGTGCCGCGCTCAAGAAGCTCGAGTCCGTGGTTCTGCGCGGCTCGGTCGTGAAAGAGGGCAAGCGCATCGACGGTCGTGCCCTCGACGAAGTGCGCCCGATCGTGTCGGAAGTGGGCATCCTGCCCCGGACCCACGGCTCCGCGCTTTTCACCCGCGGTGAAACGCAAGGCCTGGTGGTGACGACGCTCGGCACCGGCGACGACGAACAGATGATCGACGCGCTGACCGGCACCTACAAGTCGAACTTCCTGCTGCACTACAACTTCCCGCCCTACTCGGTCGGCGAAGCCGGTCGCGTGGGCCCTCCGGGACGTCGTGAAATCGGTCACGGTAAACTTGCCTGGCGTGCGCTTCAGGCGGTTCTGCCTGCCGCAACCGATTTCCCCTACACCATCCGCGTGGTGTCCGAGATCACCGAATCCAACGGCTCGTCGTCGATGGCGTCGGTCTGCGGTGGCTCGCTCTCCATGATGGACGCCGCCGTGCCGCTCAAGGCGCCGGTTGCCGGTGTGGCCATGGGCCTCGTGCTCGAAGACGATGGCTCCTACGCCGTTCTCACCGACATCCTTGGTGACGAAGATCACCTTGGCGACATGGACTTCAAAGTGGCCGGGACCGAAAACGGCATCACTTCGCTCCAGATGGACATCAAGGTCGCGGGTATCACGCCCGAGATCATGGAAAAGGCTCTCGCCCAGGCGAAAGACGGCCGGATGCACATCCTTGCCGAGATGAACAAGGCGCTGTCCGCTGGCCGCACCGAGTTCTCGGCTCACGCCCCGCGTATCGAAACGATGCAGGTGCCCACCGACAAGATCCGTGAAGTTATCGGGTCGGGCGGCAAGGTCATCCGCGAGATCGTCGAAGTCTCGGGTGCCAAGGTCGACATCAACGACGACGGCATCATCAAGATCGCAAGCCCGAACGGCGACGCCATCCAGAAGGCCTACGACATGATCCACGCGATCGTGGCAGAGCCGGAAGAAGGCCAGATCTACAAGGGCAAGGTCGTGAAGATCGTCGACTTCGGCGCCTTCGTGAATTTCTTCGGCAAGCGTGACGGCCTCGTCCACGTCAGCCAGATCGAGAACCGCCGCCTGAACCATCCGTCGGATGTGCTGAAAGAAGGCCAAGAGGTTTTCGTGAAGCTTCTGGGCTTCGACGACCGTGGCAAGGTCCGCCTCGCCATGAAGATGGTCGACCAGGAGACCGGCGAAGAAGTCGCGCCCGAGAAGGCCGACGACTGATCGTCCCCTCTTCGAGACAAGGAAAAGCCCCGGTGGAAACGCCGGGGCTTTTTCGTTGGGCGTCTATGTGCCGCTTCGAGCCTAAACGCGCGGTAACGCCACCCGCCCCGCCTCGGTCAAGAGCCACGCCTCGCGTCCTTCGATCACCACAGGGCTGATCGGGTCGCCGTAGCCCGCCCCGCTGTCCAGGTTGATGCGGTTGCCGTAGTGGGTCGCCCGCTTCACCGGCGAATGGCCATGCAGGATGAGCGCACCATGGTCGGCGGTGCTGTCGAGGAATTCTTCGCGAATCCACAGAAGGTCCATCTCGTCCTGCTCCGCCAGTGGCACACCGGGCCGAATGCCCGCGTGGCAGAAGAAGCACTCGCCCCGCTCGTAGGTCAGCGGCAGGTTCGCAAGGAAATCGATGTGGGCGTCAGGCACCTTTTCCCGTGCCTCGTCGTGGATGCGGAACACGCGCTCCCGCTCCTCGAACGTCACGCCGTATGACGCCAGCGTTTCCGGCCCGCCAATCCGTTCGTGCAGCCACGTGTAGCCGACCAGCAGGTAGGGGTCGTGGCGCGGAAAGGGCTCCAGGAACCATGCCATCAGCCTGTCGTGGTTGCCTTTCAGGACGACCCAGGGCTCTCCCGCCTGCGTTCCTTTGGCGAGATGGTCGATCACCCCGCGCGTATCCGGCCCCCGGTCGCACAGGTCGCCGATGTGGACGATGGGCGCCTCCGAATCGCCACAGGCCGCACGGTCCGCCTCGATCAAGGCATGGGCCCGCTTCAGCTCGGAGAGATATCCGTGGATATCGCCAATCGCATATGTCCGCATGTCGCTCTCCTTAACCCGGCGCACAGAAAACCACTTTTCTAGTTTTCTAGTTTTCTAGTTTTCTAGTTTTCTAGTGAAGGGGTACGTCACCACGCCCAAAGGTAAACCCCTGAAAAGGCTCAATCGCACCCCGTGAAACGCAAAAGGCCCCGGACGTGCCGGGGCCCCTCGTGTCATCCCGCCTCCCTTAGATGTCGAAGGACAGGGCGCTCACGTTCTGGAATTTTCCGGTGGCAACCAACGCATCACGCGCCTCGTCCGTCAGCGGGGCGTCGATGTAGAGAAGCGCGATAGCGTCGCCGGCGCTCTCTTTACGGCCCAGGGTGAAGTTCGCGATGTTCACGCCCTTCTCGCCCAGCGTGCCGCCCAGCGTACCGATGATGCCCGGCTCGTCCTGGTTGGTGGTGTAAAGCATGTGCTGCCCGATCTCGGCGTCGATGTTGATGCCCTTGATCTGGATAAAGCGCGGTTTGCCGTCCGAGAACACCGTGCCCGCGATCGACCGTTCACGGCTCGCGGTTTTCACAACGACCTTGATGTAACCATCGAAGACGCCGGATTTGCCCTGCGTGGTGATGGCCGACTGGATGCCGCGATCCTTCGCGATCACCGGGGCGGAGACCATGTTCACGTCCGGGTTGACCGGTTTCATCAGGCCCGCGATCACCGCGCAATCGAGCGCCTTTGTGTTCATCTCGGCGGCCACACCGTCGAGGATCATGGTCACCTCCTGGATCGGCTCTTCGGTCATCTGGCCGATGAAGGCCCCCAGGTGTTCGGCCAGCTTGATCCACGGGCCCATGACCTTGGCTTCTTCCGGAGTCACCGACGGCATGTTGAGCGCGTTGGTCACGGCCCCGGTCAGAAGGTAATCGGAAATCTGCTCGGCAACCTGCAGCGCCACGTTTTCCTGCGCTTCCGTGGTGGACGCCCCAAGGTGCGGGGTGCAGACCACGTTTTTCAGGCCGAAGAGCGGGCTGTCGGTGGCCGGTTCCACTTCGAACACGTCAAAGGCAGCACCGGCGACCTGACCCGACTTGATCGCCTCAGCCAGAGCGGCTTCGTCCACCAGACCACCCCGGGCACAGTTCACGATCCGCACGCCTTTCTTGGTCTTGGCGAGCGCGTCCGCGTCCAGAATACCGCGCGTCTTGTCGGTCAGCGGCACGTGCAGCGTGATGAAATCGGCGCGGGCCAGAAGCTCGTCCAGCTCGACCTTTTCCACGCCCATCTTGTCGGCGCGGTCCTGCGACAGGAAGGGGTCATAGGCGACGACCTTCATCTTCAGGCCACGCGCCCGGTCGCAGACGATGGACCCGATGTTGCCAGCCCCGATGACGCCCAGCGTCTTGGCGGTCAGCTCGACCCCCATGAATTTGGATTTCTCCCACTTGCCGGCCTGCGTGGAGGCATCGGCTTCGGGGATCTGGCGGGCCACGGCGAACATCATCGCGATGGCGTGCTCGGCGGTGGTGATCGAGTTGCCGAAGGGCGTGTTCATCACGATCACGCCTTTCTTGGACGCGGCCGGGATGTCCACGTTATCAACACCGATCCCGGCGCGGGCCACGACCTTGAGCTCAGTCGCGGCGTCCAGCACCTCCTGGGTTACCTTGGTCGCCGAACGAATGGCGAGACCTTCGTAGCCGCCCTCCTTGATCTTGGCGATCAGGGCGTCCTTGTCTTTGCCAAGGTTCGGTTCGAAATCCACCTCGACACCACGGTCGCGGAAAATCTGAACGGCGGTTTCCGAGAGTTTGTCGGAGACGAGTACTTTGGGGGCCATGTTGCTGGTCCTTTATCGGGGGCCGGATCGTACCGGCTGGAATTTTGGGAAGTGGCCGGACATTTGCCCGGCCAATGCTATCGCTTAGGCGGCTTCCGCCTGGGCCTCGATCTCGGCGTTGAACGCCCAGTCGAGCCACGGCATCAGCGCTTCAAGGTCAGAGGTTTCGACCGTGCCGCCGCACCAGATCCGCAGGCCAGCCGGTGCATCGCGGTAGGCACCAACGTCGAGCGCAACGCCCTCGGCCTCAAGCCGCTTGGCAACCGCCTTGGCAAAGCTCGCACCATCCTGGATACGGTCGTCGGTGAACTTCAGGCAGACCGAGGTGTTCGACCGGGTCGCATCGTCTTCGGCAAGGTTCGCGATCCAGTCGTGCGTCTCGCAGAAATCGAAGATCACCTTGGCGTTGGCATCGGCCCGCGCCATCAGTCCTTTCAGACCACCGACCGACCGCGCCCAATCGAGCGCCACGAGGTAATCCTCGACGGCCAGCATCGACGGCGTGTTGATCGTCGCACCGGTGAAGATGCCGTCGATCAGCTTGCCGCCCTTGGTCAGGCGGAAAATCTTCGGCAGCGGCCAGGCCGGGGTGTAGTTTTCCAACCGCTCCACGGCGCGCGGGCTGAGGATCAGCATCCCGTGCGCGGCTTCACCGCCCAGCACCTTCTGCCAGGAAAAGGTGGTCACATCGAGCTTATCCCACGGCAGGTCCATCGCGAAGGCCGCCGAGGTGGCATCGCAGATTGTCAGCCCCTCGCGGTCGTCCGCGATCCAGTCGCCATTGGGCACCCGCACGCCCGATGTCGTGCCGTTCCAGGTGAACACCACGTCGTCGGCAAAGTTCACCGCACCCAGGTCGGGAAGCTGACCGTAGTCGGCCTCCATGATGGTCGCGTCGAGCTTGAGCTGCTTGGCCACGTCGCTGACCCAGCCGGCCCCAAACGATTCCCAGGCCATCATGGTCACGCCGCGCGCGCCCAGCATCGACCACATCGCCATTTCCACGGCGCCCGTGTCGGAGGCGGGAACGATGCCGATCTTGTAATCGGCAGGAATGCCCAGAACCTCGCGGGTGCCTTCGATGGCAGCCTTGAGCTTGTCCTTACCGATGGCGGCACGGTGCGAGCGGCCAAGGGCGGCATCGGACAGTTTATCGAGCGTGAAAACGGGGGGTTTGGCACAGGGGCCAGACGAAAAACGCGGATTGGCCGGCCGCGTAGCCGGAGTCTCGGTGACCATTGATAGTATCCTTCCAGATAGTCGCTCCGCGTTGGGGCGGAGTGTCCCGCCGACGCAGATACGGAGGACCGGGCGGAGCCACAAGAGAAAAAATGCGCAAAAACGACGCATCTCACGTCATGCACGGCACGGATTGGAGCGGATAGGAAACTCGGCACAGGGTCGATCACGCGCGCGGGCGCCTCACTTGTCGGCGAGTCGTGCCTCCGCGAGCTCAAGGTCTTCCGGCGTATTCACGTTGAAAAACGCCGCGTCGGGAAAGATCGTCCCGACCGCGTATTTCTCATCAGCGAAGTCCGCGACCTTGCGCGTGCCCGACTGGATCGAACCGCGCAGACTGTCTGCAAGCGCGGTATACCAAAGCCCCACCACCGGATGCAGCCCATCGCTGGTCTCGGCCAGAACCACGGGCGCCCGCGCGGCCACCTGCGCGCGAATCAGCCGTGCCACGAGGTTCTTGGGCAGAAACGGGGTATCCACCGACACCGTCACCACCCAATCCTGCCGTTGTGCGGCCGCCCAGTCCATCGCGGCGAGGATACCGGCCAGGGGACCCGGGTGATCGTCGAAGCTATCCGCAAGCACTGGATATTTCGGGCCGAACCGCGCCGGATCCCCGTTCGCATTGATGGCGATCCCATGCACCTGCGGCGACAGGCGCGCACCGACATGGTCGATCAAGGGCCGCCCCCCCAGCCGCACGAAAGCCTTGTCGCGCCCGCCCAAGCGTCGCCCACGTCCTCCTGCCAAGATGACTCCCGGAGGAAGCCCGTCTGCCTTTTCCATTTCGTGATGCTACCCCCCACAAAATTTGGCGCAAGGTTCGGGTTGCCATACCCCGGACCTGGGCATAGCCAAGAGGCAAACGGAGCAAGCTGATGTCAAAAGAAACTTCCTCGCCGTTCTGGCGCGGCGCGCGGGATGGTGCGCCTTTTGTCCTCGTGATCGCGCCTTTCGGCATGCTGTTCGGCGTCGTAGCGACCGAAGCGGGGATGGATTTGGCCCAGACGATGTCGATGACGGTCCTTGTCATCGCGGGCGCCGCTCAGTTCGCCGCCGTGTCCCAGATGATCGACAACGCGCCCATCTTCATGGTGCTTCTGACCTCGCTTGCGGTGAACCTGCGGATGGCAATGTATTCCGCCACCATGGTGCCGCATCTTGGCAAAGCCTCGCTTTGGAAACGGGCGCTCGTCGCGTACTTCCTCGTCGATCAATCCGCCGTGCTGGCGTCGGAGACCTTCGAGAAGAACCCGGAGCGTTCCGTCGCGTGGAAGGTCGCCTATATCCTTGGGATTATGCTGCCGGTCACACCGTTCTGGTATGGCGGCACGCTCTTTGGCGCAGTGGTCGGCGGCCGGCTCCCGGAAAGTTTCGCGCTGGATTTCGCCATGCCGATCACCTTCCTCGCGATGATCGCCCCGATGGTCAAGACCCTGCCCCACCTCGCGGCAGCCCTCACCTCGATCACCCTCGCCCTGCTTCTCAATGGATTTCCCTACGGCACGGGGTTGATCCTCGCAGCCTTCGCGGCATTGGCCGTGGGCGCGCTGACCGAGTGGAAACTGGAAGGAAACAAGGCATGATCCAGCTCTCTGACGCCCAGCTCTGGCTCGTGATCGTCCTTCTCGGGGCCGGCACCTTCCTGATCCGGTTTTCCTTCCTCGGCATCATCGGAGATCGTCCCATGCCGCGCTGGGTGCTGCGGGCGCTGCGCTACACGCCCGTCGCCGTGATCCCCGGCCTCGTGGCGCCGTTGGTCCTCTGGCCCGCCGCGACAGACGGCGACCCGGACCCCGCCCGCCTGACCGCCGCCGCCGTCACCATCGCCGTGGGCGCGATCACCAAGAACGTGCTCGCCGCGATCATCGTCGGGGCCGTGACGCTCTTCGGGATGCTCTGGCTTCTGGGCTGAAACGTAACCACCGCCCTCGGGGGCAGGTTGCGCACGCACGCAAGTTTAAACCGGATCGCGAAAATAGCTATCCTTTTGGGCCAACAAGGGGGTGACCCCCTCATTTGACACGCGAGAATACTTGTATACGAATTCAACTCATAGAAGTGAGGTATTGAATTTGTTTAGGCGTTTCGGGTTTCAGACATTCACAGCGGGTTTTGCCGCTTTTGTTTTTCTTGGTGCAGTAACGGTTGGGCCGGTCTGGTCTCAGGAGGCCGATGAGGGAAGCGCACAGGGCGCTTTCAAACTGCAAGAGGGAGAAGCGTTCGTTGGGCTTGACCTGTCGCCAGATGGGCAGGAATTGATCATGACATCGGCGCATCCCGGACATGGGCGGGCGGTCTTCGCACGAGCCGATACGCTTGAGGTCACGGGGCGGATTGAAACCCCGCCGGGGCTCCGGCTTGCCGATCCGCGCTACAGTCCCGACGGCACCGAAATCCTGTTCGCTGGAACCTGCCGCCCTGAGAACAGCCCCTGTTTGCCCGAACAGGAAGGCTGGAACATTTACCGCTACGACATCGCCGCGCAAAGTCTTCATCAATTGACCGAACCGATGGTCGAATTTGCCCGACGAAAGCCAGCCTGGGGACCGGAGGGCAGCGCGTACTTCGTCGGATACAACAATCGATCTGCAGGGGCGTCCGTAATCGCAAGCGCGGCGATCTACGAGGTCCGGGCGAACGGCGAAAGTGTCCCGGTTTTTCCGAGCGACAGCTATGAGCCACTCTCCAATTCAATCCAGGCACCAATAGGAAACTTCTACGGCATCAGCATCCTTTCTGTTGACCCAGAGGGGATCACCTTCGCTGCGCAATACAACGTTGACCTGACCCGCCCGAACAACCCGGAGGGCGACCGGCGTGTTATTGAGTTCGCTGATAGCCACTTTTATGCGATCCCACGCGACCAGTGGCGGGACAGTTCTACATATTGGACGATTTTCCGCGTGACGGCGGACGAGCTTTTCATCTTACTCGATTCCGACCGCTTTACTGGCGAGGTACCAAACAAGGAGCACCTTTCGAATGTCGCCAGCGATGGCGACACGATCTGGGTGCTTCGGAAGGGCGCTCCGATAATCGGATACTGGCACAAAGTCTCGAAGATTTCCGGCTCGCACGCCGAATTGATCGATGCGGTCGAAACACCTTTCAAATACGGCTTCAGCGACTTCGAGGTCTCTGGCCGGCTCGCGATACTCGTTGCGAACCGTTACGACGAAAGCCCGCTTCTTTTTCGCGTCGAAGACTGGGAGACCTTCGAGGCGTTCGATTTGAAGCCATGAGTGTCGTTGCGGCCATCCAGCTCTGACACCGACGCAATCCAATCGTTCACGTCACCCCTCGGGGGCAGGTTGCGCACGCACGCAAGTTTAAACCGGATCGCGAAACAGAGCTATCCTTTTGGGTCAATAAGGGGGTGATCCTCTCATTTGACACCCGATAATACTTCTGTACGAATTCAATTCATAGATGTGAGGTTTCGGGTTTGTTTAGGCGTTTCGGGTTTCAGACATTCACAGCGGGTTTGACCGCTTTTGTTTTTCTTGGTGCGGCAATGTCGGGGCCGGTCTGGTCTCAGGAGGCCGACGAACAATCTGGAAGCGTTTTTCACCTTCTCAAAGGAGAAGAGTTCATCGGCCTCGACCTTTCGCCCGATGGCGAAGTGGTGATCCTCACTTCGGGATCCTATGAACGCGGACGTGCGTCATTCGCCACGGCTGATACGCTGGAGGTCTTCGATACGATCGAACTCCCGTCGCGCCTGCGGCTCGCCGATCCGCGCTACAACGCGCAGGGCACCAAGATCCTCTTTGCGGGGAATTGCCCGGAGGCGGCACCCGAATGCGCGCCCGAGCAGCAGGGATGGCACATCTTCAGCTACGACATTGCCACGCGCGATCTGGCGCAGCTGACCGACCCCTTGCCCGGCTTCGGCCGCCGCCGCCCCGCCTGGGGCCCGGATGGCACGGTCTATTTCGTTGGGTTTCGTGACTTTGACGGACGAAGCGTACGAGGTGTCTCGTCCGCAATTTTTGAAATAAACCCTCAAGGCACTGCAAAACCGACCTTTCCCCGCGATAGTTACAAGCCACGGTCCAATGCGATCCATCCGTCCATAGGGCGGTTTGTTGATTTCGAAATCCATATCGTTGACTTTGATGGCATCACCTTTTCGGCCCGGTATGTCGGTGACCCCAGTCGGCCTAAAGAACCACCCGAAGGCGATGAGCGGGTCACGGAATTTGCGAACACCAGGATTTACGACCGCCTCGGCATCGACCTCGATTGGCCCGAAACCCACATGACAATTTTCCGGCTAACGCCGAACGAGCTGCACATTCTCGTCGATCCGGAACGGATGACCGGCGAAGTGCCGAGCGACGAACACCTGCATAACGTGACCGATGACGGCCAGACGCTTTGGGCTGTGCGCAATAACATTCTCAAAGAATACTGGTACAAGCTTGCCAAAATTGAAGGCAATCACGCCGACCTGGTCGATGTCGTGGTTGAGCCTCTGAAGCGACAGGCAATCACCGATTTCGAAGTCTCCGGGTCCCGCGCGATCGTCGTTCATAGCCCTGCGAGCGGTGAGCGGATTCTCTACAGCGTCGATGATTGGGAGAACTTCGAGGAATTTGACTTGACGCCATGAGTGTCGTTGAGGCCAAGCGTCTCTGACACCGACGCAATCCAAGCGTTCACGTCTTGCCGTGCCCCGTGTCGTACCGTTGGTGAAAAGCGCCCCTCGGGGCAGCGCCCTAGTAACTCTGTCCGCTCAGATCACAGCGCGGGCGCGGCGATCTGCTGGTTGTTGTCCGGATCGTTGTCGCGATACACCTTGCGGGTCACGCCCGGAAGGCTCTCGAAGCTTTCCATGAGCGGCACGGGGAACATGGTCGATTTGACGCTCTCGAACCCCGGCAGTTGCCGCAGAATGTCCGACACCGATGTCGCGCATTGCGCCTTGGGCACCGCGCCATAGGCCTGCGCAAGTTGCAACGCCTTCTCGGCGATCTCCGGGCTGACGAGCTTGGTGCTTTCCACCACGTGCCAGGTCACCCGTGCGTGGTAGTCGATGTAGAAATCCACCGCCCGCGGGGTCATGCCGTAATGCACGTCGTTCCGCTCCGGCAGATGCGGGTGATAAAAGGTGCCCGCAGGATCAAAGATGATCCTCTGCGACCCGTTGATAAGCAACGCGGTATGCCCGCCACTGCCCGACGAATTGGAGATCACGGTGTAAAGCGTGATCGAGGGCGGGCCGGGGTGGCGGTAGATCGCGCGCTGCACGTCCTCCGCCGGCGCCCAGACGCTTTCAGCGGCGCAGCCCGCCAGACCAATCAGTAAAAAAAGAGAAATAAAAATACGACGCATGGCAGCGGCCACTCCAGAAAATGCGCGGATGGAATTCAGGCCGCCTCATACGCCGGCCCGAACGTCAGGCCCCGACGATGGCCAGCAATATCAAGATGACGATGATCCCGATCACCGCCCGGGTGGCGAATTTCACGAAACCTTCAAAGGTCTTTTCCTGATTCCGAGTATCCATCGTGCCGTGCTTGTGGTCAGCCATAGCGTGTCCCTCAACTTGTCCTGTTTGGAAAGTCGATTAGACGATTCCGCCACGGCTGTCACCTAGGTATGCGTCAAAACCGCGCTATTGCGGGTCCGGTGTATCCTCCGCGTCGCGCTCCATCGAGGAAACCAGCGGGAAACCGATGCGCCGGGGCTCGGGGCGGTCAGGTTCGCGCGGGAGCGCCCGCAACATCACGTTGAGCTGGCTGACGTGCTGAACGAGTTGGGTTTTCGCGCCCAAACTGTCGGTGCCGTAAAAGGTCACGATGTCCGGGTCGAAATACCCGATCCCCTCGATCCGAAGCACACCCGCGTCGGCGCCGGTGAACCCCATCGCAACCTCGTGCTCGTTATCGAGCTGCTCTTCGAAATTCTGGATATAAAGGATGATCCGCTCATAGGCCCATTCCGCCGGACTTTTTTCCGAGATCGGCTTGTCGGCCATCTGCTGCGGCATCGGCTTTTGCTCTGCGGTCAGCGGCGCATCCTCGTCGCAACGCGCCACGTTCGCCGGTGGCCGGTTGGTATTATCGCCCGTCGCCATGCCTCACCCCTTGGCTTGCCAGACGTAGGCGTCATCCTCACGGCGGGTCCGCGTGACCTGGCCCGTCTGGTATAGGTGATTGAGATGGGCCATCGCCTCCACGAGCGCAAGACCATACTCCCCCTCCCCGATCTTGCGCTTGAAGATCGACGGAAAGCATTCTGCCGCCGTCATCGGGGTCGCCAGATCCCTGAGAAGCCGTTTCAAAGCCGAATGGTGGTTCTCGATCAGCTGCCGCATCCGCGTCGGAAGTCCCTTGTAGGGCAGCTTGTGCCCCGGCAGGATCAACTGCTCCGGCGTCGCGTATTGCTGAAGCCGCTCGCAGGCTTCCAGCCAATCGCCCACCGGGTCCGCCTCCGGTTCTGTCGCATGGACGCCAAGGTTGGGGCTGATCGTGGCGAGCAACTGGTCGCCACCCAGAACCAGATCGCCTTCTTGCGCCCAGAGCGTCGCGTGTTCGGGCGCGTGACCGTTCCCGATATGAACGTCCCAGGTCCGCCCCCCGAAGGTGATCGTGTCGCCTTCCTTGATGCGCCGGAACCCAAGCGGCAGATCGGCCACCACGTCGGCGAAGTTGAACGGCCGTTCCGTCAGACGCTTGGCATAAATCTCCCGATCCATCCCGGCAGACCGCCAATAGGCCAACGTTTCGTCCACCGGCTCCAACTGCACGTCAAGCTGCAACATCCGCGCCATCAGCCAAGCGGTGCGCGTGGTGATCAGCTCCGCGCCATGTTCCTTCTGGAACCAGCCCGCAAGCCCGACATGATCCGGGTGATGGTGGGTCACGATCAGCCGCGCCACGGGTTTGCCGCCCATCGGCCCGGCCATGATCTCTTCCCACATGGCGATGGTTTTCTTCGACTTGAACCCGGTGTCGATCACCGTCCAGCCGTCGTCATCCTCGAAGCAAAAGACGTTCACATGGTCAAGCTTCATGGGCAGCGGCAAGCGCACCCATAACGCGCCCGGCGCGATCTCTCGGGCCTCGCCGAACTCAGGCGGGCTTTCCCAAGGAAAGATCAGCGGCGCGTTCAAGACGCCAGATCCTCGACGCTGAGGCTGTAAAGCCCCTCGTCCCCGGCCCGTGCCGCCGCAAGGCTGGCCTTGTGGTCGGGCAGGAGCCGCTCGATGTAGAACTTCGCCAACTCCGTGCGCGGCCCCGCGCCGCCTTCGGCCCTGGCCGACCGCAGGTGGTAATGCGCACCCAACACGCGGGCGAAAGCGGATTGATAAGGAACCGCCCCGGCAAACCGCGTCTGGAACTCCTGCTCCAGAAGCCACTCGGTCGCTTCGCGCAGGTTCTCGGTCGCATCGAAGACCGCGTTCGCCAGATCACCCAGATCGCCGCGCGCCGCTTCTGCATCCGCTTCGATCTCGTCCAGCAGGCGATAGGCCATATCGCCACCGTCCATCATCTTGCGCGCAACGAGGTCCATCGCCTGGATGCCGTTGGTGCCTTCGTAAATCGCGGTCACCCGCACATCGCGGGAATACTGCGCCGCGCCGGTTTCCTCGACATAGCCCATGCCGCCGTGGACCTGCACCCCAAGCTCGGAAACCTTGATCCCGGTATCGGTGCCATAGCTCTTGGCAATCGGCGTCAGGAAGGCGGCCCGCGCTTCCCAATCCTTGTCATGGGTCGCATGGCTCATGTCGATGGCCACGGAACAGGCCAGCGCAATCGCGCGCGCGGCATAGGTTTCGGCCCTCATCTGGATCAGCATCCGACGCACGTCAGCGAAATCGACGATGGTGCCCTGCCCGTTCTCGATGGGCGAGCGGCCCTGCTTGCGATCCAGCGCATAGGCCAGCGCATGTTGATAGGCAGCCTCGGCCACGCCGACACCCTGGACACCAACCTGAAGGCGGGCGTTGTTCATCATGGTGAACATCGCGGCCATCCCGTTGTGCTCTTCGCCAACGATCCACCCGGTCGCCCCCTCGAAACTCATCACGCAGGTGGGCGACCCATGCAGCCCCATCTTGTGCTCAAGACTCACCACCCGCAGGTCGTTGGCCTTGCCGGGGTTGCCGTCCGCGTCGGGGAGATACTTCGGCACCATGAACAGGCTGATGCCCTTGGTGCCCGGCTTCCCGTCGGGCAGACGCGCCAGCACGAGGTGGCAGACGTTCCCCGCGACATCGTGATCGCCCCAGGAAATGTAGATCTTCTGGCCGGTGATGGCGAAGGTGCCGTCATCGTTGGGCACGGCCTTGGTCGCGACCGCTCCCACGTCCGACCCGGCCTGCGGCTCGGTCAGGTTCATGGTGCCGGTCCACTCACCGGAATTCAGCTTCGGCAGATACAGCGCCTTGATCTCGTCCGAGGCATGGGTCTCCAACGCCTCGATCTGGCCCTGGCTCAGAAGCGGGTTCAACCCCAGCGCCAGGCAAGCCCCCGACAGCATGTCGTTCACGCTCGCCGCCAGCGAGAACGGAAGCCCCATGCCGCCATACTCCGGATCGCCCGAAATCCCGACCCAGCCGCCCTCGGCAATCGCCTGGTAGCCCTCTTTGAACCCCGGCGAAGTCCGAACGACGCCGTTTTCCAGCACCGCTCCGTCAAGATCGCCGGGACGCTGCAAGGGCGCGATCACCCCATCGGCCATCTTGGCCGCTTCGGTCAGGATCGCGGAGACGGTATCGTCATCGGTGTCGGAGAATTTGTCTGTCTGGGTCACTTGCGCAAAATCCACCACGTTATCGAGGAGGAATTGGAAGTCACGGACGGGCGCGGCGAAGGGCATGGGCGAACCTTTCGGTGGCTTGCGTTGATAGGGCCTGCCGGGTAGGCAGTTGACCGATAGGTAAGCCAAACCGGCCTGTTATCAAGGAGAACGCCGCGTCATGGGGGAAGGGTTGGAAACCCAGGTATTGAGCCCCGAAACGGGCGGCGTCGAACAGGCGGCGGCACTCCTGCGCGCGGGCGCTCTGGTCAGCTTCCCGACCGAAACCGTCTATGGGCTTGGCGGCGATGCCAGAAACGGTCGCGCCGTTGCCCGGATTTTCGAAGCCAAGGGCCGGCCCCACTTCAACCCGCTCATCGCTCATGTGCCCACTTTGGACGCGGTGCGAGAAATTGCCGTTCTCGACGGGGCTGCCGCCGACCTGGCGCAGGCCTTCTGGCCCGGTCCCCTGACCCTGGTGCTCCCGATCCGCGACGACGCGGGACTCTCCGATCTGGTCAGCGCGGGGCTTCCCACCGTCGCTGTGCGGGTGCCCGCCCATCCGGTTGCCCAGGCGCTCCTCACCGCCGCCGACCGTCCCATCGTCGCCCCCTCCGCCAACCCTTCGGGCCGGATCAGCCCGACCGAGGCCGCGCATGTGATCGCCGGTCTGGGCGGCAAGATCGAAGCCGTGCTCGATGGCGGTCCATGTGGCGTGGGCGTTGAAAGCACCATCGTCGGTTTCGACCCTGTTCCCACGCTTCTGCGCCCCGGCGGCCTGCCCAAAGAAGCGCTGGACGCGGCCCTTGGCACCCGATTGGCCACCCGGCCCGAGGGCGCAGACATCAACGCACCCGGCCAGATGACCTCGCACTACGCGCCCGACGCGGGGGTTCGGCTCGATGCCGAAACCCTGCGCCCCGGCGAGCGCCTTCTGGGGTTCGGAGACGTGGACGCCGACTGGAACCTCTCGCCCTCCGGCGACCTGGTCGAAGCCGCCGCGAACCTGTTCCGGATGATGCACGAGATGGACGAAGCGGGGAGCGATCCCATCGCCGTCTCGCCGATCCCCGACACCGGGCTGGGCCGCGCCATCAACGACCGGCTGCGCCGCGCCGCCGCGCCGCGTTAACCCCTTTCACCGATCCGGCGCGCGCGAGTCATATGCACGGTGCATAGGTTGTGCATGGGGTGTGCATCAAAATATCACGGCTCCCGGAAGGCTTCCCGCGACTTGTAAAGCGGCTTCATCAGATACCGCAGGATCGTTTTCGATCCGGTATGAAGCTCTACATCCGCCACCATGCCGGGACGGATTTCCAGCGCCTTCTGCCGCTCGGTGATCTCGCTCATATCGAGCTTTAGCGACACCCGGTAATGCGGGTCGCCATCCTTTACCCGATCATCCTTGAACGTATCCGCCGACACGAGGTCCACGACCCCCTTGAATGAGCCATAAATCGTGTAATCGTAAGCAGATAGTTTCACCGTCGCCTCCTGTCCGCGCCGCACGTTGGCGATGTCCTCGGGTTTCAAGCGCGCCTCGACGTAGATATCGCCACCCAGCGGAATGATCTGCGCGATCTCCTCGCCGGGGCGCACCACGCCGCCGATGGTCGTGATCGCCAGGTTATTCACAATACCCCGCATGGGCGAGGTCAGGATAGTGCGATCCAACTGGTCCTGCGCGATCTTGAGGTTCTGCCTGAGCGTCGCTAACTCCTTGAGAACCTCGGAATATTCCTCGGCCCGCTTCAGTTCCGTCTGGGTCACGATCTCGTTGTACTTGATCAGCGCATCGCCGTGCGTTTTGCGCGCCCGGGTCACTTCGATCAGCGCGACGATCTTCTGGTCGAGCATCCGTTCGAGAAGCTCCAGCTCCTTCGCCGCCTCGTCCAAAACGTGCTTGGCCCCATCCCGGCGCGAGATGTAATCGGCCTGCCGCGCGGCCAGCAGCGCGCGCTCTGACGCGACCATGCCCGGCGTCATCTGCGCCAACCGCGCAGGCACGTCGAAATGGTCCTGTCCGGCCAGCTCGGCCTCAAGCCGCAACCGCTTGATTTCCAAGCCTGCTATCTGCTCCTCGTAATCGCCCACCGTCGAGGAAAACGTCGTGGAATGGAGCCGCGCCAGCACGTCTCCCGGCTCGACCCGGTCGCCTTCCTTGACCATCAGCTCGGCCAGGATACCGCCTTCGAGGTTCTGAATGATCTGGGGCCGGGACGAGGAAATCACCTCGCCTGGCGCGCGCACAATCTCATCCACCCAAGCGATTGCGGCCCAGAAAACAAAGACGAAAACCGCTGCCGCCGACATCCAGATGACAAGGCTCGGGCCTTTGAGCTCCGCGTCGAAATCCGCGTCCAGAGTGGCCATTTCTATGCCTCCCGTCTCGCTTGCGTTTCACGCAGATGGGCCAGCACCTCATCGCGCGGGCCGTCCACGGCGAGACGCCCGTTCTGCAAAATGACCGTGCGTTCGGTGAGCGACAGGATTGGAACACGATGTGTGGCGATCACCGCCGTCTTGCCGTCGAGCCAGCTTTGCAGGCGCGAGACCAAAGTGGCCTCCAACGTCGTATCGAGCGCGGCGGTGGGCTCGTCCAACAGCACGACCGAGGGGTTCTGCAACCAGATGCGCGCCCAGCCGATGGACTGCCGTTGGCCCGAAGACAACCCTTCGCCATTGTCGCGGATCTCAAGGTCGAGGCCCTTGGCATGACCGCACACGAAGGGGCCAAGCCCCGCGAAGTCGAGCGCTTGCAGCAGGCGGTCGTCGTCGCGGTCGAGCAAGGTCAGGTTGAGGTTGTCTCGCAGCGTGCCCGCAAAGAGCCGCACGTCGGGGCCAAGGTAGCCGATGGAGCGGCGCAGATCGCGCGGCGCGATTTGGCTCATATCGACGCCGTCGATCAGCACCCGCCCCTGTGTCGGCCCATATAGGCCGGCCAGCAGTTTCAAAAACGTCGACTTGCCCGATCCATTCGCACCCAACACGGCAATATGCTGCCCCGGCTCGATGGCCAGCCCCGGCACATCCACGCTCGGCGCGTCTTCGTCATAGGCGAAATTCACTTCGCGCAACTCATACGCCCCCCGGATCGTATCGCGCCGCAAATGCGTGCGGGCGTCCACCTCGTCCTGCTCCGAGGTCGCGATCGCGTCCAACCCGTCGAGCGCGTTTTTCACGTTCGACCAACGCGCCAAGGTGCCCGCAAGCTGCGTCAGCGGGGCGAGCGTGCGACCCGACAGGATGCCCACGGCAATGATCGTGCCAACCGTGAACTCCCCGGCGAAAACGAGATATGTGCCCGCGATTACCGCACTGATGTAGGTGGCCTGCTGCACTCCCTGCGCCCAGAAGGTAAGCATCGCGGAGAGCTTGCGTTGTTCCGAGGATTTCATAGCCTGAAGCGTCGTCAACTCCTGCCAGACCCTTTGAAACCGGGCCTCGCCACGGGCGGATTTGATGGTATCGAGATCGTAGATCGCTTCGTGCAACAGGCGCGAGGTCTTGGCCGACGCCCCTTGGGTCTGACGGCTAAGCTCGACCATTCGCTTTTGCAGCAGAAGGCCGGGCAGAACCATCAGGATGCCACCCGCGATCAGCACGAATACCACGCTGCCGCCGATGGAGGACACCAGCAGCAGGAACAGGAAAATGAACGGAATATCGGTGAGTGCCCCGATCGACGACGCGGTGAAAAACTCGCGCACCGAGGAAAACTCGCGCATCGCGGCGAAGAGACCCGAGGGCGAGGTCGGGCGTTTGTCGGACCGCATCCCCAAGAGCCGGTTCAGAAGCAGCTTTTGAACGTTCAACTCGATGGCTCTTCCTGCCCCGTCCATCAACCGCGCACGGGCGATCTTGATCCCCGCTTCCATCAGGATCGCGAACATCGCGCCCAGCGCCAGCATCCACAGTGTTGGCGTGGATTGGTGCGGGATCACGCGGTCATAGACCTGCAGGGAAAACAGCGCGACGGCCACGGCGAGGAGGTTCGCCACGAAACTCCCCAAGGCCACATCGCCGAAGTGACGCTTGTATTTCAGAAGCTCGCCCCAGAACCAGTGAGCTGGCTTGGCCTTCGTCTCGTGTTTCTCGTCGAGCGTTTCCCGGGCCGCTTGCGCAACGATCACGCGGCCTGCGTAATAGGGCACGAAGTCCGCCACCGGCACCTCTGTCCGCCCACCGGGCGCGCCCTCTTCGAACACCACGAGCATGTCGCCGACAACATCGAGCACGAGCACGGCCTGGCCGTTCTTCATCATGCAGATCGCGGGCCAGGCTTGCGGTTCGGTGGTGTCGATCACACGCGCGGACAGCCCCGCCGCACGCAACCCCTTCGCCAGCGTATCCGGCGCAACATGGTCAGCCGCGCCTTGCGTCTCATACATCGCGTCATGCAGGTCACGCGCGATGGCTTTGACGCCCAAGAGCGCGGCGTAGGTTTCCAGAAGCTTTGCGCGGCGCATCAACCGTGACAGTCCGGCGGGTTGCTCAGCGGCGGCGGGGTCAGCTTTCGGTTCGGCCCGCTTCAGGGTAATCCGGCTCTTCGGCTGTTCCTCGGGCGCATTTGCCGGCGTGACTGTCGCCGGGCGCACGACGGCCCCCGTGATGGTGGTGGGAAAGGCGACCGTGTTCGTCATAGATCAGACCCGTCAGCCAACAGGCCCAGCTCCCGCGCGATCTCGACCTCGACCTTGGCGGCGGTGAATTTGGCGGCAATGGCCTCGGCATCGAGACGGGCCATGGTTTCGATCACGCTGACCACTTCGGACACCGTGCGCGTGCCCGCCTCGAATTGGCGCTTGAACACGTTCGCATTGGCCCGGCCCTGCTCGGCCAATGCCACGGCGCGACCCAGGCGGGCCGTGTGCCCTTCGCGTTGCTCCCGAAGCGCGGCGAGGCGGCGGTTCACGTCCTCGCGGGTCTGCGCCACGCGGCGGCCCGCGGCATCCTTCGATGCGTCCACGGCTTTCAGGTTGTCGGGCGTCGCAAACCCGAACCTGCTATCGGAAGAGATCGTGACATCGGGTCCGTTCACACCCCGATTCGAAATCGCCCCTGTCGCGTTGATCCCCGGCAAGAACCCGGCGCGGGCAATCGTGGCTTGTGCCAGATCGCGCTCGCGCTCCGCACGGGCGAGGTAGATGTCGAGTGGCTCGACCTGTCCCTCGGGCACCGCGAGGGGCGTTACCCCCTGCACCGCGTCCACCGGCACGGCGGTCATGGCGGCAAGCTCGGCGCGGGCCGTGCGGGACTTGCGCGTGGCGTCTTCGTGCAGCGAGTCCAGTTCGGCCACCTTGGAGCGAATGACGGACAGCTCGGACATGTCCGAAATGCCGCCTTCGACACGTTTGGACATGATGCGCTCCATCTCGCGCATCCGGGTCAGGGCACCGGATGTGGTCGCTGCCTTCTCGCGGTTTTCCTCGGCTGCCAAGTAGAGGTTCAGCGCGGTCGCAACACGGTCGTTTTGATCCTGCGACAGTTGCACGGCCGCGGCTTCCACGTCGGCGCGGGCAAACTCCCGCTCGGCTTTCTTGCGGCCATTGTCGAAAATCACCTGGTCAATCACCAGCGTCGCGATGAAGGAGGAAAGCGAGTTCAGGCTGATCTGCGGCCCGAGGCTCGGGAGCCAGTTCTTGTCCGCCGCACGCGACCGCATCCGCGCCTGCATCAGCTCGGCTTCCGCCGTGCGGGCGGACGCCGCGAGCGCCGCATCCGCCACCTGGGCATAGGGCGAACCATGCGGGAGCACCGAACGACGAGCAACCAGCGCGTCGATGATCTCGGAGCGGTTTTCCTCCGACCGCTCGGATTGCGCGTCTGCGAAATTGCCGCCCTGTTCGGCGCGGGTCACCTCCGCGTCCGGTTTGTCCTTGCGGAAAGGAAGATCGAAGCCGCCGGGTGTGGACATACAGCCGGACAGCGCCACCGAAACGGTGACGGCGATAAGCCCTTGCCTCACATACTGCCCCAAACCCTTACCTCTTGTCGTCAAACCCGAACCGCCCGGCGCGCTCTTTTTCGCGGCGCACCGTGGCGGGACGGATCAGGTGATGGTGATGTCGTCGTCGATGATAAGCATGCCGCCCTCGTCGCCGAGCGTGTAGACCGAATAGGTTTCAGTCCCGATCGTGACGTTTTGATTGGTATCGCTCAGTGTCGCCCCATCCGTTGTGTCGATCATAACCGCGTCATCCGCCGACCCGTGGATCGTCAGCGCGTTGGAGTTTCTCGACAGGCTTTCAAGAAGGCCACTGTCCATGGTCAGCTCGGAATTCTCCGCAAACCGGAGGTCGATAGCCTCGATCTCCTTGTTCATGAAGCCCGGCTGATCGAGATTGATCGCATCCGGCAGCCCCGCGTCCAGCGCAAACAGGGTGCTGCTGGTGTTGCCCGCATCGTCCGACTTGGTGATCAGGAGGTGTTGACCGTTGGGCAGATCCTGCGGGAAGCCGAAGTCGATCTGGTCCAGCGGATTGAGGAAGTTTTCACGCGAGATCGTTTGTACCTGCCCCTGCGCACCATCGGCTGCGAGCGTCGTGATTTCGGCTGTCGCATCGCCGGTGTAAACGGTGATCCCGTCGAGATCGTCACCGGACCGATAGTAACCTGTCACATGCGGCGCGTCCGGGGCTTCGGTGTCGAGGTGCGCGGTTTCGGTCACCGTGGCGGTGTTGCCTGCCGCGTCGGTCGCGGAGATCGTGACATTGACCTGCTCATCGCCAGTGCCGATTTCGGACGGTGCGAAACCCACGCTCCAGTTGCCTTGGGCATCGACCGAGGCCGCGCGACTGGTGCCGTCGAAGTTCACGATGACCGAAGACCCGGCTTCGACCACACCGGTCAGGGTCAGGCCCATCGCCGCTTCCTGCGCGTTGATGTAGCCGTCACCGCCTACGGACAAGCCGAGAGCGAGTTGGTTCACGCTGGTGTCCACGGTAACAGTGTCGGTGACGATGGCGGAGTTCCCGGCGCCGTCTGTCGCAGTGACGAGGACCGGGACATCCTGCTCGCCGCCGGGCACTTCGCCCGCTGCAAAGTCCACCGTCCATGTGCCGTTCGCGGCAACTGTGGCGCTGTGCGTGACCAGGCCCAGGCGCACCGACACGGTGGAACCGGGTTCGACGGTGCCGGTCAACGTGATGCCATCAGCAGCATCCATCCCGTTCACGATGCCGTCCGGGTCCGTCACACCGTTCGAGGCGAGGTTCATGACCACCGTGTCGACATCGACGCTTTCACTGGCGGACTTGGTGTTGCCGTAGCCATCCGTGATGGAGGCGGTGATCGGAGCGGTGTAAGTGCCCGGAGCGATCTGTCCCGGCGCGAAATCGGCGCTCCAGTTGCCGTTCACATCGGTGATCGCCGTCGTGGAGGCATTTCCCATCTGGACGGTGACAAGCATCCCCGGCGTCGAGGTGCCATTGATGGTCACGCCGTCGCCTCGCTCGGTCGCGTTGATGATGTCGTCGATCTCGATCGGGGCCGAGGAAATGGCGAGATCGCCTGCCTCCGTGTCCACGATGACCATCTGGCTGTCGATGTGGATATTGCCCGCCTGATCGGTCGCGGTGACGGTCATCATGGTGTCGTATTCGCCGCTCGGGATCGAACCGGGCGCGAAGGAAACGGACCAATTGCCGTTCGCATCGACCGTGCCCGGACGCGTGGCGTTGCCGATGGTCATCGAGATCGAGGACCCCGGTTCGACGGTCCCGGTCAGTGTGAGCGTATTGCCCAGCTCACTGCCCGACAGCACCCCATCCCCGCCCGTAGGGTCGGAGGTAAACGCAAAATCGGAGACTACGGTATCAATGTTGATCGGTGTCGTGGCCGTCGCGGTGTTGCCCGCGGCATCGGTCGAGGTGACCGTGACGTTGGCCACGTATTCGCCGTCCTGGATCGACCCATGGGGGAAGGTGACGGACCAATCGCCCAGGCGCCCCACGGTGGCGGGAAGCGTGGTCTGGCCGATCTGCACGGACACCTCGGCGCCCGGTTCGGCACGACCGGCAACGGTCAGACCTGCGACCGCTTCGAACCCGTTGAAAACGCCATCCGGGCCGGGACCGTCGATGATCGCCGTGAAGGAGGTGTTCGTGTCCACGGTCACCTGCTCGGTCACCATGTTGGTATTCCCGGCAAGGTCCGTCGCAGCGACGACCATGGTGCCGGTGTATTCGCCGTCCGGGATGTCACTGGCTGCGAAGTCCACGGCCCAATCGCCGTTTCCGTCCACCGTGGTGGTGTAGGAGCCGTTCGCGAAAGCCACGTTGATGGTCGCGCCCGGCTCGCCGGTGCCAGAGAAGGTCACGCCAGCATCTCGCTCGACCTCGTTGATGATCGCGTCGCCGCCGCCGTGCCCCGCGACAACCGCGACCGATGTTTCGGTATCGACCAGAACGGAGCCGGTGGTCGTGTCGGTGTTGCCTGAACCATCCGTCGACGTGACGGTCACGCCCGTCGTGTATTCGCCGCCCTGAAGGTTCGACCCCGGAACATTCACGGTCCAATTGCCGCTGCCATCCACCACGGCCGCGTAGTCGGTCCCGTCGATGGTCACGACAACGGTGGACCCCGGCTGGGTGGAGCCGGTGAGCTGCACGCTGCCGCCCGATTGCGTATTTCCGTTCACCACGGTTTCACCGCCCGCCCCGGTGCCCGCGTCGATGCTGACCGCGCCCTCGGTGTCTATAGCGACGGTCGATGTCGTGGTGGTGGAATTCCCCGCGAGGTCTGTTGCGACAGCGGTGATAGTCGCCGTGTATTCCCCGGTCGGGAAATCGCCCGGCTGGAAGGTCGCAGTCCAGTTGCCAGCCTGGTCCGCCGTTACCGTGTAACTGGCATTGTTCATGGTGACCACGACAGTAGACCCGGGCTCGGCCATGCCGGTGATATCCACGCCCGCCTGCGCTTCTGCACCGTTGATCAGGTTGTCGCCGGTCTGGTTCGCATCGACCGAGACGTTCGGCGCGACCGTGTCGATGGTCATGGTGTGAACCACGGTCGAGGTGTTGTTGAACGCGTCCGTGGAGCGGACCGTGACGTCGATATCGTATTCACCCGTCGGAAGATCACCACTTGCAAAATCCACCGACCACGTCCCGTTGGTCCCCACCGTCGTGGTGCGAGTCAGGCCATTGACAAGAACCGTGATCGAAGCGCCGGCTTCACCAGTACCCTCGAGCGTAAAGCCAGCACTGTGCTCCACCGCATTGACGATCTGGCCCTGAACCGTTGCGCCGTAGCCATCCACGTCCAGGTCAGGTGGGGTCGTGTCCACGATGATGGTCTGACCGGCAAGGGTCGTGATGCTGCCGGTGGGTTCGGTCACGGTTACTGAAACGTTATATTCACCGTCGCCGGGGAAATTCGCGCCCGTGAACTCGGCAGACCACCGTCCTGTCGCGTCCGAGAACACCGTGACGGTTTTCGTTCCGATGGTCACGTCGACGGTCGAGCCGGGTTCGGCTTGGCCGGCTATGGTCACCGACTGGGTGCTTTGCCCGTTATAGGCGTAGTTGTCGCTCGCGCTGTCAATCGTCGGGATGATCGTGGAGCCGGAGCCGCTCGCCGTGCCGCCGGTGACACCACTGCCACCCGTGCCGCCACCTGTGCCGCCTGCGACAGCCGCTCCGCCCCCGAGGAGAGCCGCGCCGCCGAGAACCGCGGCGCCCGCCGCGATCCCCGTCCCACCGAACCCGGCCAGCGGGACCAACCCCAGGCCCACGCCCATGGTGGCTTCTTCGCTGGTGACATGTCCGCCCTGCGCCGTTCCGGCAAGCTGGTAATCCCCGCCCGCAGTCGCGACAGCCGCATCGACGTCCGCCGCATTGCCAGCAACCATGGTCGCGTCAGCCGAAACGACAGGATCGGAAGGGAAAGTAAGCGCCTGAAGATCGCCCCACTTGCCCCATGCCGCAACCTCGTCATGCGTGACCGTACCGGTCGCGGAAACTTCGGTCTCGATCAGGTGTCCGCCTTCGTTGAGATAGAGCTTGGCCTGGGGGTTGCCGTCTGGCCCGAAGTAGTCCTCAAGCACCACTTTCCGGCCGTCGGACATCAAGAGAACCAGATCGCCGCCCTGGCGCATGTAGCCCGCGATATCCAGACGGCGCAGGTCCATGGACACGGCAGAACCGGAAGAGAGAATGATATTTCCATTGATATCTGAATCAGTCACGGACCCGTTCTGAAAAATACCAGATGGATCACGGACGACGAACTGAATCGCGCTCATGCTATGTACCGCCTACCTCAATACCGCGCCGTTTTATTTTTTGATCGGTCGCGTTCTTTTTGTGCTCTATTAAAGAGTTACCGTCTTTGGCGGCGACTTGCTAGAAAAAATGTACCATTTAGTGGAGGGTATGGTTTTCCCTCGGTGGCGACGCATCTTTACAACACCCTTTTGACACGGTTTTGCGCCTAATTTCTGTGCAACTCCGTAGACTGCCCCTGAAAACTTGACCCCAGAACACGCTCTTTGAGTGAATCCGATTGTGATGGGGATTTTGCGCAATAGTATGGGTCCATGACCGAACCTTCCATTTTCGATGAGATGTGGGGGCGCGACCAAAGCCTCCGCGACCCATATGCCGAGTTCCACACATGGTTCGAAGAGCAAGACCCCAAACGTCTGCGCACCAAGCAGCGTGAAGCGGACGAGCTTTTCCGACTGACCGGCATCACCTTTAATGTTTACGGGCGACAAGAGGCGGAGGAGCGATTGATCCCCTTCGACATCGTGCCGCGCATTATCGCCGCGCGCGAATGGCAAAAGCTCGCCAAGGGGATTGAACAGCGGGTCCGCGCCATCAACGCGTTTCTTGGCGACATCTACGGGCGGCAGGAAATCATCAAGGCGGGCCGCATCCCGGCCGAGATGATCGCGCAAAACGAAGCGTTCCTGCCCCAAATGATCGGGGTGAAACCCGCGGGCGGCGTCTACACGCATATCGTCGGCATCGACCTTGTCCGCACCGACAACAACGAGTTTTACGTGCTCGAAGACAACGCGCGCACACCGTCCGGGGTGAGCTACATGCTCGAGAACCGGGAAACGATGTTGCAGATGTTCCCGGAGCTTTTCGCGCGCACGTCGGTGAAGGAGGTGTCGAGCTATCCGACCGATCTGCGTCGTTCCCTGGCGGCCTGTGCCCCGGCGGCGACCAACGGTCCGCCCGTGGTCGCGGTTCTGACGCCCGGGATCTACAACTCGGCCTACTTCGAACACGCCTTCCTCGCCGACCAGATGGGCGCGGAACTGGTCGAGGGGCACGACCTGCGCGTCGTCGACGGGCGCGTCGCCATGCGGACCACCCGTGGTTACCAGCCGATCGACGTGCTCTATCGCCGGGTCGATGACGATTTCCTCGATCCGCTCAACTTCAATCCCGAAAGCCAGCTTGGCGTGCCGGGGATCATGGATGTCTACCGCGCGGGCGGGATCACCATCGCCAATGCTCCCGGCACCGGCATAGCGGACGACAAGGCGATCTACAGCTACATGCCCGAGATCGTGGAGTTCTACACCGGCGAACGCCCGATCCTGGAGAACGTGCCGACGTGGCGCTGCTCCGATCCCGACAGCCTCGCCTACGTTCTCGACAACCTCGAAGATCTGGTCGTGAAAGAGGTGCATGGCTCGGGCGGCTACGGGATGCTGATCGGACCAACCGCGACCAAGAAAGACATCCGCGCGTTCCGCAAGAAGCTCCAGGCGCGGCCCAGCAACTATATCGCGCAGCCGACCCTGAGCCTATCGACCGTGCCGATTTTCACCAAGACGGGGCTGGCACCGCGTCACGTGGACCTGCGGCCTTACGTTATGGTTAGCCCCGATGGCATCAACATCACGCCCGGCGGCCTGACCCGCGTGGCGCTTCAGAAGGGGTCGCTTGTCGTGAATTCGTCGCAGGGCGGCGGAACCAAGGACACCTGGGTGTTGGAGGATTGACCGCGATGCTGGGGAAAACTGCAAACGGCCTTTACTGGATGTTCCGCTCCCTGGAGCGGGCCGAGAACGCCACGCGGCTGATCGAAACCGGTCAGCGCATATCCATTACTCGGTCCGGGTCGATGGAATGGGAAAGCATCATGCGAACCGCAGGCGTCGCGGGCGGCTACAAGGCATTCCACGGTGACCAGATCACCCAGGAACAAGCCGTCAACTGGATGCTGCGGGACAAGGACAACCCGTCCTCCGTTCTCTCCACGCTGTCCGAAGCGCGCCAGAATGCGCGGATGGTGCGAACCGCCCTGACCCATGATGTCTGGGAGGCGATGAATGCCTGCTACATCCGGGTGAAAGAGCTGCTGGCGCGCAAGGTCAGCCAGCGCGACCTGCCCAATGTGCTCAAGAGCATTCGCCAGCGCACGGCGCTTGTCCGGGGCGCGACCCATGGCACCATGATGCGCACCGACATTTACGACTTCGCGCGGATCGGAACGTTCCTGGAGCGCGGGGACAACACCGCCCGAATCCTCGACGTGAAATACTACGTGCTTTTGCCGTCGGTCTTCGCGGTCGGATCGACTATCGACAATGTGCAGTGGGATACGATCCTGCGGTCGGTTTCAGCAAAAGGGGGCTACCGTATGGTGTACGGCAGTCAGCCCAACGCGCATGACATCGCGCAATTCCTCATCCTCGACAAACGGATGCCCCGAAGCCTTAATTTCTGCGTGTCGAAAATCCGCGACAACCTCGGCTTTCTGGCGAGCGACTATGACACGCGGCTTCCTGTTCACGATATGGCGGACAAGCTTGCGCAACGTCTGTCCATGCACGATATTGACGAGATCTTCGACTTTGGTCTGCATGAATACATTCAAAGCGTCCTGAACGCGCTTCGCGAGCTGGGTGGCCAGATCGAGCAGGACTATCGTTTCTACGTGTAAGGACTCTCATGCGGCTCAAGATCAAACATGTCACGCGCTACCAGTTCGACGAACCGGTGGTGTACGGGCTCCAGCAGCTTCGCAAGACACCGAAGACCGGCCACCAGCAGGAGGTGCTCTACTGGAGCACGACCGTTGATGGTGGCCAGAAAGAGCTGGCATTCCAGGACAACCATCACAACGTGGTGGAGCTGATCTCGATCGACCGTGACGCCACCTTGGTAACGGTCACCTCCGAAGGCGAGGTGGAGATCGAGGGAAATTCCGGCGTCGTCGGGCCCCATCCCGGCCCATCGCCGCTCTGGCTCTACAAACGCCCGACCCCGCTGACCAAGCCCGGCGCCGGCGTGCGCGCCCTGGCTCGCAAAGCCGAAGGCGACACGGATATCGACAGGCTTCATTCGCTGTCGGCCGCGATCCGTGAGGCCGTTACCTACGAAGTTGGCGTGAGTTACCCGAATTGGGTCGCGGAACAAGCGATCTCCGAAGGCCGCGGGGTCTGTCAGGATCATACCCATATCTTCCTCGCCTGTGCCCGGGAGCTTGGCTTTCCTGCGCGGTACGTCTCGGGCTACCTGATGATGAACGATCGGATCGACCAAGAGGCCACCCACGCCTGGGCGGAGGCTCATGTCGATGGGCTGGGGTGGGTCGGTTTCGACGTGTCGAACGGGTATTCACCGGATGAACGCTACGTCCGGGTTGCAACCGGGCTCGATTATACAGAAGCCGCGCCCGTAAGAGGCTCGCGGATCGGCGGGGCGAACGAGTCTCTGGATGTTCAAATCCAGGTCGCGCAGCAGTAGGAAGTCCAAATGACGTATTGCGTAGGCATGATGCTTGACCGAGGTCTCGTCATGATGTCGGACACCCGCACCAACGCGGGCGTCGATAACGTGTCGGTGTTCAACAAGATGCACACCTGGGAAGTGCCGGGAGAACGTGCGTTCGTGCTGATGAGCGCAGGCAACCTCGCCACCACGCAGTCCGTGGTCTCGATGCTCGAAGAGCGCACCAAGGCGCACGTAGACCGCGCCCCGTCGCTGTTCGAGGTGCCGTCGATGTTTCAGGCCGCGCGCCTGATCGCGGAAACCCTGCACGACGTGATTTCGGAACACGGGGGCGAAGGGCAAAAGGCCGACAGTTCGTTCCGCGCGACGCTCATTCTGGGGGGGCAGATCGCCGGCGGACCGCCGCGCCTGTTCCTGATCTACCCTGAAGGCAATTTTATCGAGGCCGGTTCCGACAGCCCGTTCTTCCAGATCGGTGAAACCAAGTACGGCCGCCCAATTTTGGTGCGCGCCTATGACCCCGCAATGAGCTTCGAAGAAGCCTTGAAGCTTTTGTGCGTCAGCTTCGATTCCACGATCAAAGCGAACCTTTCCGTCGGCCTGCCCCTGGATTTCCAGCTTTATGAAACGGACAGTCTGCGGTTGGGGCACCGGTCTCGCATCCAGGCCGACGATGCGTATTTCCAAAAGATCTCGTCCGAATGGGGCGAGGCGCTCAAGAACGCGCTGGAGTCCCTTCCGGATTTCAAGCTCGACGGGTGACTCGCCATGAGTTGGGTCCGGGGGTATGATCCCGGCTCAATTGCCATGATCGCCTGACCGCCATGCTTCGTTCGATCCTTTTCCTCTTGTTCGCCGCCCTGCTGGCCATCGCAGTGGGCTGGACGGCGTTTCAGGATCGCATAAACCGGTTGGCGGAACAGGGCGAGGCCGACCTTGCGCTGGCATCTGACCGGGTCACCGGCCAACTTTTTCGCTATCGCGAACTGGCGGTCGTGCTCTCCCGTCACCCTGACCTGAAGGCGCTTCTGACCGGCGGCGGAGATCGCGCCCTGGCCCAGGAGGTCGTGCAAGGCATGGCCGACATGACCGGCGCATGGGACATTTCTGTCGTGGACAGGACCGGCCGCATCGCGGCGGGCAGCGCGGGCAGCAGCGCCGCCCGGTCTCCTCATGAGCCACCCTTGGCGCGCGCCCTGAACGGCGCCTTGGGCACGGACAACGAAATCATCGCGGGCGCTGGCACTCAAACTCGCGTATTCGCCTTCGCGGCCCCGGTTCAGGAGGACGAGGGCCGGGTGATCGGCGCCGTCATGACCCGCGTGCCGGTCAGCAAGATCGAAAACAACTGGCCCGGCGATGCGCCGCCCGTATTCTTCACGGACCGGGCCGGGCAGATCTTCGTCACCAACCGCTCCGGCCTGATCCTGCGGGATCGGGCGGAGGGTATGCCGCCACTCCAGTCCGCGCAGATCGCAGGCCAGGAACAATGGCTGATTTCCGGGGGTCGCTACCTGCCCTTCCGCGCCCTGCACCTGTCACGAGACCTGCCAACCGTCGGTTTGACCGCCGAGATCCTGGTGGACAGCTCCGGCGCGGTTGCATCGGCGCTTCTCTGGGGATTGATCGCTGCCGGCGCGCTCCTGACCTTCGGCGCGGTTCTCTATATGGTCGGTCAGAAGCGACGCGTGCTTGCGGATCGGTTGGAAGTCGAAGCCGCCGTGAATGCACGGCTGGAGGCACGGGTCAGCGACCGGACGCGCGAATTGACGTCGGTAAACGCCGACCTGCGCCGCGAAGTGACGGAACGAAAAGAGGCCGAAGCCGCGCTGAAACAGGCGCAGGACGATCTGATCCAGGCCGGGAAACTCTCCGCGCTTGGCCAGATGTCGGCAGGCATCAGCCACGAATTGAACCAACCGCTCATGGCGATCAGATCCTTTGCGGAAAACGGCGAACAGCTCTTCGACCGTGGCAAGCCAGGGGTCGCACGTGAAAATCTCGGCCGGATTTCCGATCTCGCGCGCCGCATGGGGCGCATCATCCAGAACCTCCGCGCCTTCGCCCGTCAGGAAAGTGGCCCGATTACCGATGTCGATCTCGTCGGCGTGGTAGAGGCCGCGATGGAAGTCACGGGTGACAAGCTAAAACGCCACGGGGTCACGCTTGTGTATCAGCCGCCGGAGACGCCGGTCATGGTGCGCGGTGGCGAAGTGCGGCTTCAGCAGGTAATCGTGAACCTCCTGTCCAATGCCGTCGACGCAATGGACGGCACGAGCTCTCCGCGTATCGCGCTGTCCATCGACGCCGGGGAAACGGTGCGGCTGACGATCCGCGACACCGGGCCCGGCATCTCGCACCCCGAACGCGTCTTCGATCCCTTTTACACCACCAAGCAAGTCGGCTCGGCCGAGGGCATGGGCCTTGGCCTGTCGATCTCTTACGGCCTGATCCAAAGCTTCGGCGGCGCGATACGGGGGGCGAACCACCCGGACGGCGGCGCGGTCTTCACCGTCGATCTCGTGCCAGCGGGACTGGAGGCGGCGGCATGACCACCCGCGTTCTCCTGGTCGACGACGATCTCGCCGTGCGCGAAGCCCTGGGCCAGACCCTGGAGCTTGCCGAGCTGTCTCCCACACTCGCCGGCAGCTATATCGAAGCCAAGGATCATATCGCCCCGGATTTCGCCGGCGTCGTGGTCAGCGACATTCGGATGCCGGGCAAGGATGGCTTCGCGCTCCTGGCCCATGCCCATGACGTCGACCCCGAGCTACCGGTGATCCTTCTCACAGGCGAGGGCGACGTGCCCACCGCCGTGCGTGGCATGGCCGAAGGCGCCTTCGATTTCCTCGAAAAACCCTGCGCGCCCTCGGATCTGATTACCGTGGTCGAGAAAGCGCTCAAGACCCGCGCGCTCGTGTTGGAGAACCGATCACTCAAGGAACAAGTGGAGGCAGGCGACGCCGCCTCGCGCCTCCTGCGCGGCAGGTCCACCCTGTCCGAGAAAATGCGCCAGGACGCCCGAACCATTGCCCGGACCATGGCAGACGTGCTCATCACGGGTGAGCCGGGAGTGGGGACCGCCAAGATGGCCGAGGTGGTCCATCTCCTCTCTGCCGTATCACGCGGTCCTTTCGTGAAAACCTCGGGCGCCAGCACCGACCCCGTGTCGCTCGACGCTGCCCTGTCCGAAGCGGAGGGGGGCTCTCTCTTCATCGACGAGGTCGCCGGGCTGACGGCCCACGCCCAGTTCACATTGCTCGAACGCCTCGAAAGCCCAACCGCGCCACGCGTCCTCGCGGGCACCTATCATGACCTCTCGGACCTCTCGAAAAGCGGCAGTTTCAACCCGGAGCTGTTCTACCGGCTCGACGCGGCCCGCATCCATATCCCGCCGCTTCGGGACCGGCGCGACGATATTCCGATCCTGTTTCGTCACTACGTCGCCATCGCCTGCGAACAGGCAGCGCTCCCGATGCCAGACATCCCGCAGGATGTGGCCCAACGGCTCATGGCACAGGATTGGCCGGGCAACGCCCGCGCCCTGATGAACGCCGCCATGCGCTACGCGATGGGACTTGGAGAACCGGACGCGGACGACGAACCGGGGCTGGCCGAACAGGTGGCGCAGTTCGAACGCTCCCTCCTGGTCGAAGCGCTCAGCCGCCACAAGGGCAATGCGACCGCCACCGCTGAAAGCCTCAAGCTCCCACGCAAGACTTTCTATGACAAACTGGCCCGCCACGACCTCAAGCCCGAAGACTTCCGCGGGTAGACCTCTCTGGTTGCAAAATACCTCCGCCGGAGGCACCGCTTTTGCCCGCAGCGCGGGAAAAAGCTGATCCTGCGCGCGCCAGCGCGCTCCTTGCGCCAGATCGCACGAGTCGTTTTGTGTGGAAATCCACACAAGCTGCGCCAACACCCATGCGGAAAACCGCACACTGGCTTGGCGGCGACGATGCCGCGGCCGCAGCGACAAGGAATAAGCCTTTGATAAAAAACGCGACTTGTCAGCCATTCCCCTGCGTCAAATCAGCCCTTGTCGCAACGCAACCCTCTCCGCCAGATAACTGCGGACCCCGGATCGGGGCCGGAAGACATGGAGGAGATACACATGAAAATCCTGACGACCGCACTGACCGCGGCCACGCTCGCCGCTGGCACTTTCGCCGGCACCGCCGCCATCGCGGCCTGTGACGACGGCGAAATGGTCATCAAGTTCAGCCACGTGACCAACACCGACAAACACCCCAAAGGCATCGCTGCCAACCTTCTCATGGAGCGTGTGAACGCCGAGATGGACGGCACCGCGTGCATGGAAGTCTACCCGAACTCGACCCTCTACAACGATGACCAGGTGCTCGAAGCCATGCTTCAGGGCGACGTGCAACTCGCCGCACCTTCGCTGTCGAAGTTCGAAACCTTCACCAAGGTCTACCGCATCTTCGACCTGCCTTTCATGTTCAAGAACATGGATGCCGTCGAGGAATTCCAGCAGTCCGACGCGGGCGTCGCGATGAAAGACGCGATGGTGCGCCGCGGGCTTCAAGGCCTGGCGTTCTGGCACAACGGCCTGAAGCAGTTCTCGGCCAACAAGCCGCTGGTCATGCCCTCCGATGCCGCTGGTCTCAAGTTCCGCGTGCAGCCGTCCGACGTGCTGGTCGCGCAGATGGAAGCGCTCGACGCCTCGCCGCAACCGATGGCCTTTTCCGAAGTCTACGGCGCGCTGCAAACCGGCGTTGTCGACGGTCAGGAAAACACCTGGTCGAACATCTACGGCAAGAAGTTCTTCGAAGTGCAGGACGGCGTGACCGAGACCAACCACGGTCTGCTCGACTACATGGTTGTGGCCTCGGTCGACTGGCTCGACAGCCTCGACGCGGACGTCCGTGACCAGTTCGTAACCATCCTTGACGAAGTGACTGCAGAACGGAACGCGGCCATCGCCGAAGTGGATGCCGAGAACCGTCAGGCCGTGCTCGACGCCGGTGGCGAAATCCGCGAACTGACGCCTGAGCAGCGTCAGGCCTGGGTCGATGCCATGAAACCGGTGTGGGAGCAGTTCGAAGGCGACGTGGGCGCCGAGAACATCGCCGCCGCGCAGGACATCAACGCCAAGCACTAAGGCCTGGCGCGTCATTGCCCTGGCCCCGGATTGTCCGGGGCCAGGGACCTCTCCGCCCCGATGGGCGGGTTTCAACGAATTTGGGGGAACGTAGATGTCGTGGAGGCCGCAAAGTAAATTCGCGCGCACCGTCGATGCAATCGAGGTGAACGCCATTGCGCTGATCCTCGGTCTGATGACCGGAGTCACCTTCGTCAATGTGGTGCTGCGAAAGCTGTTCAACTCATCCCTGATCTGGGGACTCGAAGTCACGCTCATTCTGTTCGCCTGGCTCGTCCTCTTCGGGATCACCTATGGGTTCAAGATCACATCGCATCTCGGCGTCGACGCCATCACCAACGCGCTTCCGCACCGGGGCAAACGGATCACCTCGATCTTCGCGGGTCTGGCCTGTATGCTCTACGCCTTCTTTATTCTCAAGGGATCGTGGGATTACTGGGCGCCCTTTGCCGCGCTTCAGCCTACCGAGGGCCGCTGGTTTCCGACGGGCTTTGCCGAAGGTGTCCGGGATCGGGCCTTCTACATCACCGATCAAGTGCCGATGCTCGGCGTATTCCGCTGGCTCGAAGACGCCATCAACTACGGCGACACCTACGACAAGCTGCCCCGCGTGATCCCTTACACCGCCCTGCCGCTGTTCTCGGCGCTGCTGCTTTACCGCGTCATCCAGGCGACCGTGCGGGTGATCCGCGGCCAGCAGGCCAGCCTGATCGTCAGCCACGAAGCCGAAGACGAAGTCGAGCGCGTGGCGCGCGGCGAATACGAGGAATAAGCCCATGGAAGTCGCACTTCTCTTTGCCCTCATCATCGGGCTTTTGCTTGTCGGCGTGCCGATCGCGGTTTCGCTTGGCCTGTCGTCGATCCTCTTCCTGCTGTGGTTCTCGGACGCCTCGCTCGCGTCGATCTCGCAGTCGCTGTATCAGGCGATGGCGGGTCACTACACCTTGCTTGCGATCCCGTTCTTCATCCTCGCCTCGTCGTTCATGTCGACAGGCGGCGTGGCGCAGCGGATCGTCCGGTTCGCCATCGCCGTGGTCGGTCACCTGCGCGGCGGGCTCGCCATCGCGGGTGTCTTTGCCTGCATGATCTTCGCCGCCCTCTCGGGCTCTTCGCCTGCCACGGTCGTCGCCATCGGGACCATCGTGATCGCGGCGATGCGCGAGGTGGGCTATACCAAGGACTTCGCGGCCGGCGTCATCGCCAACGCGGGCACCCTTGGCATCCTGATCCCGCCCTCCATCGTCATGGTCGTCTATGCCTCCGCCACGGATGTGTCGGTCGGCCGTATGTTCCTTGCCGGTGTGATCCCGGGCCTTCTGGCCGGCACCCTCCTGATGATCGCGATCTACGTGCTCGCGCGCATCCGCAACATGCCGAAAGGTGAATGGGCGGGCTGGGGCGAGATCTGGGCCTCGTTCAAGGACGCCGTCTGGGGCCTGATGCTGATCGTCATCATCATGGTCGGCATCTACGGCATCCCCGGCGTGACCGGAGCGATCTTCACGCCCACCGAAGCGGCCGCCGTTGCGAGTGTCTATGCTTTCCTTGTCGCGACCTTCATTTATCGCGACATGGGGCCGCTGGCAGAAAAGAATAACGATGGTCGCAAGGTCTCGTTGCTTGCGAAACCGCAGGCCATCGTTACCTCGCTCTTCCACAAGGACACGCGCCACACGCTTTTCGACGCAGGCAAACTGACCATCACCCTGATGTTCATCATCGCCAACGCGCTGATCCTGAAGCATGTGCTGACGGACGAGCAGATCCCACAGCAGATTGCGGAAGCCATGCTGTCGGCTGGCTTCGGCAAAATCATGTTCCTCGTGATGGTGAACCTGATCCTGTTGATCGGCGGCCAGTTCATGGAGCCCTCGGGCCTCATCGTGATCGTCGCCCCGCTGGTCTTCCCCATCGCGATCGAACTGGGCGTGGACCCCATCCACCTGGGGATCATCATGGTCGTGAACATGGAGATCGGGATGATTACTCCGCCGGTGGGTCTGAACCTCTTCGTGACCTCCGGGGTAGCCGGGATGCCGATGATGAGGGTGGTGCGCGCAGCGCTTCCCTTCCTCGCCATCCTCTTCGTCTTCCTGATCCTGGTGACCTACATCCCGTGGATTTCCACATGGCTACCAAACAGCCTGATGGGACCAGAGATCATCACCAACTAAACGCGAAGGGCCGGGAGCAATCCCGGCCCTTTTTCTTGCAGGGTGACGATTTCATCGCGATGACATCGGTTCGAAATCGTCCCACGATTTCGCCACCCTCATCCCGGCTGTCGATCCGCCCAGCCCGCGAAGATCTTCTCCAGCGCGACGACGACATAGTAGAGAACGATCCCCAGGACCGCGAGCGCGATGAGAACGGCGAACATCAGCGGGTAGTCCGAATTCGTCTTGCCCGAATCAAAGAGTGCGCCGAGACCGCGCCCATGGGGCGAGACGATCTCCATCAGGTTCGTCCCGATAAAGGCCAGCGTCACCGCCACCTTGAGCGCGCCAAAGAACTCGGGCAGCGTTTTGGGCAGGGCGATTTTCCAGAAGATCGTCGCCTGTGACGCGCCCAGCGCGCGCAGGATGTCGCGGTATTCCGGTTCCAATGTGGACAGGCCGATGGAGACCGACACGGCGATGGGGAAGAACGAGATCATGAAAGCGATCAGGATCGTGTTGAAGTCATGCGCACCCACGAAAAGAAGTGCCACGATGGGCACCACCGTCGCCTTGGGGATCGCGTTGAAGCCCACGAGAAGCGGATAGAGCGCGTCACGCATCAGGCGCGAGAAGCCCATGACCATGCCCAGAAGCAGACCGACCACAACGGCAAGGACGAGACCGACAACCGTGCGCCAGAGCGTCTGCCAGCCGTAGGTAATGAACAAACCCCAGTATTTCGCATAGGCTTCCGGCAAGTCGGAGGGCGAGGCCATCACGTAATCCGGCCAGCCATTGGCCCAGACGAGGAACTCCCAGACCACCACGAAGGCAATCATGGCGATCAGGGGCGCGAGCACGGCACGCGAGGTTGCCCACTTGACGATGGAGCCGCCCGTGGAGCGAGGTTTCATATCGGGTACGTAAGCCATCTGTCTCTCCTCAAGCCGCGGCGCGGCCCTGGGCCACTTCGATCTGGTGACGCAGGACGTTCAGCATCTCCGCCGCTTCGGGCGTGTAGAGATGATCGAGATCTCGCGGTCCGGTATTGGGCACGTCGAGCACGTATTGGGTCTTTGCCGGGCGCTGGCTCAGGACCACCACCTGGTCGGCAAGGAAAATCGATTCGCGCAGGTCATGGGTGATCAGAACGCCGGTAAACGGTTCCTCGTCTTTCACCTTGTGCATGGTTTGCCACAGGTCTTCGCGCGTGAAGGCGTCCAGCGCGCCGAAAGGCTCGTCGAGGATCAGGATGTCGGGCTTATGCACGATGGCACGGCAGAGCGAGGCGCGCTGACGCATCCCGCCGGACAGCTCCGAGGGGCGCTTGTCGCCGAACCCAGTCAGACCCACAAGGTCGAGCAGGTAATTCGCCCGCTCTTTCTGCTCGGCCTTGGTCATCTTGGTCGAGACGATTTCAAGCGGCAGCATCACGTTCTCAAGGATCGTGCGCCATTCCAGCATGACAGGATTCTGAAACGCCATGCCGACGGTCGAACGCGGTCCCGTGACCGTTTCGCCGTGAACCATAACCGTGCCTTCATCCGGCATCATGAGCCCGGCGATGAGCTTTGTCAGCGTGGATTTCCCGCAACCTGACGGACCGACGACGGCAACGAAACCGCCCTCGTCCACGGTTACATCCAACCCGTCCAGGACCGGAAGCGGCCCTGACGGTGTCTTGTAGGCGTGGCGAACGCCCTCGATTTTGATCATTGGAAACGTCATTTGCACCCCTGCCCCAAGACGGAATTCGGGCGCGAGGGACCCCCGCGCCCGATGTTCGATTATTTCAGAGAGAAGCCGCCTTCGGGCAAGTACTCTTCCGAGAAATACTTCGCGATGTCGGCCTCGCCTTCGAACTCGTAGGTGGTGCCGATCTGCTCGACAGCGCTTTCCAACCGCGCCTCGTCAATCCCTCCGAAGCCGTTTTCCATGACGTAGTCGGTCATGACGTTGGCATCGATGGAGAGTTGCAGGCGGCGCTGTTCAAGCCCGGCGTCAGCCGCCGGGTTACGCTCGATGAGCGAGGCGATGGCGCTTTCCGGGTCGGCGATGGCGTCTTTCCACCCCATGGCAACGGCTTCAAGGAAGCCTTTGATAACGTCCGGGTTCTCTGCCGCGTAGTTGGTATTCACGATGACCGCGTTGCCATAGAGGTCCACTCCGTAGTCAGCCATGAGCAGGGTCGTGATGTCGTCTTCCGGCACGTCGAGACGCACGAGGTTCAGGTAGGACGAGAACGAGAAACCGGTGATCGCGGCCACGTTACCTTCGGCCAGCATCGGTTCACGGGTCGGGAAGCCAACCGGCTCCACCGTGATTTCGGCCATGTCGAGGTCATTCTCGGCGGCGAAAATCGGGAACTGTGCCCAGGCGCCATCGGGCGGCGGCGCGCCCAGCACTTTGCCCATCAGGTCGGCAGGCGTCTCGATCCCCAGCGACTTGCGACCGATCACGGCGAAGGGTGGCTTGTCGTAAACCATCATCACGGCCATCACCGGTGCGTCCGGGTTCTGGTCAAGGAACTTGATCAACGAGTTGATGTCGGCGAAGCCAACCGGGAAAGCTCCCGTGGCGACCTTCGGGATCGCGTCAAGCGATCCGGAACCGGCAGAAATTTCGACAGCGAGGTCTTTCTCGCCGAAATAGCCTTTGTCGATGGCGACGAAATACGGGGCCGCCGGGCCTTCGAATTTCCAGTCGAGCGCGAAAGGCACTTCGGTCTGGGCGAAGGCCGCTGTGCTCATGAGAGCGGCAGCGGCAGCCGTCAGTATGGTGCGATGAAACACGTGGGATACTCCCTTGTTGGTACTGGCAGGAAAGACTTCCCGAATCCTGACCGTTTGGTCCAGAAGTAGGCCTGCATTTTTGAGCGACGGGGGAATATGACGCGATTTTGGGCGATTCACGCAAGAGCTTGCGTGAAAACTGTGCGCTCGCCCGTCGTCGGACCACTCAGGCAGGGACCTCCTGGGCGACGGGCGCACCGACCCGAAAACAGAAAAACCGCTCGACTCATGTTTGCGGGGAGGAGGTCGCAAAACAGAATCGAGCGGTTTCGCCCTGTTGGTCCCAGACTTGGGTAACTTCATGGGTCGGCGTTGATGCCCGCCCGTGACCAAATGTGATCCTTTCAGGACGACCGCTCAATGCGGCAGGTGCACGATCGCCGGAATTTTCGCCGCAGCGCAGAACATGCCCAACAAATAAGCAGAAATTCGGCACCGCACGCCTCTTTCGAGTCGAAAGTCCGATCATGCCATCCGGACTCGCGACCCTCCTGAACAACGTCGATGCCCGCTTGCCTTCGCCGATCCCCGAACAACCTTGCACAGAAGGCGCTCTGCCCACTAGGCTGACTGTGGGAGGAATTTTCATGGACCGTTCAGCGGATAGCTTGCACGTGGAAAAAGTGTTGGCCGCGGCTCAATCGAACTCGGCAGCGGCGCGGTCACGGCTGGCAGCCAGTTGGCGGCGCTCGGTGGTAAAACACGGGCTCGATCCGGGCGAAACCCGCGCAGTCGATGTGGTCGATGGCACGCAGGTTTCACAGCGCCGCGAAGAGCTGGACAAGTTCATGACGGTCGCCTCGCCTCGGCTGGACCGTCTCTTTTCGCTCGTCGGCAACTCGGGGTGTGCTGTCTTCCTGACCGACGAGGACGGCGTGATTCTCGACAAGCGGACAACAGACGCGGATACGGAGGTATTTTCCGATTGGGGTCTGCGGGTCGGGGCCGATTGGTCCGAGGCGCGTGAGGGCACCAACGGGATCGGCACCTGTCTGACGGAAGATCGCAAGATCATCATTCACCGCGACGAGCATTTCTTCGCGCGCAACACCGCGATGAGCTGCATCGACGCGCCGATCTATGGCCCGGATGGGCGGATCGTGGCGGCGTTGGACGTGTCCTCTGCGCGGGCTGACCAAACCGAAGGGTTCAACCGCCTGATCGCCGCGCAGGTCGCGCAGACCGCACGGGCCATCGAAGAGGCGAATTTTCGGGCGGCGTTCGAAGGCGCTCGGATCGTGGTCGGAGATAGCGACGACACCGATGCCGCGGTCTTGCTCGCACTCGACAGCGACGACCTCGTGGTCGGCGCCACGCGGGAGGCCCGGCGGGTCTTCGGGCTTGGGTCCGATACTTTCGCGCCGCGCCCGGCGAGCGATATCCTTGGGCGTGAAGATGGACCGACCGGGTTCGAAAAAGCCGAACGCACGGCTGTCGTTCGGGCGCTGGCGCGGACCGAGGGAAACGTGTCAGAGGCGGCACGCGCCTTGGGCATCGGTCGCGCCACGCTCTATCGTCGCATGAAACGGCTCGGGATCGACGCCCGGTAGGCTTTCTGTTTCACCGATGAGACAAACGGAGCGGCCCGCGTGATGCGAGCCGCTCCTTTCGTTTCCATGGTCGTTAGACTGTAACCGTGGCAGCTATCGCCCTTCGAGGGTTTCAGTCGCCCCTTGTGTCGGGCCTCTCCTCCCGGCGGTCCGACGGTCAGCGCCGGGTGGTTTGCCATTTACCACCCGGCGTCACCCAGCCTCACGCCGCGGCACTGATCGCGGGGGCAACCTGGACCAACCGCTCATCGGTCAGAGCCTTGACCATGAACAGCGCGAAATCCGTGCGGCAGGTGCGGTTGGCGGCAAGCCTCGGGTCATGGGCGCGTTCTGCCCAGATCGGAAGCCCCTCGCTTTCCCCCTCTTCCAGGTCCGAACCGCGCACGAGTGTCCAGCGACGGCCTGACGAAAAGATCAGTTTGCCCGCACGGTGCTGGTCCTGAATATCCACGAGACGCAGGGCGCGGACGACGGGGCCGACAACTTTCTCGAGGAAATGAATTTTCCAGCCATACCTGTCCTTGCCATCCACCGAGAGGTGCCAACCGCTGGAAAAGATCAGGCGAGCATCCCGCGGGGCGTGTTCCAGCACGGCGCGCACGGTGCCGGAGGCGTAGTCGTCCACTCCCCAAGGCGCCAGAACCGTGAGCACGCCGTCTGCATCCTGCACCGCTTGGCGCACCACGTCCGGGTTGTTGGTGCGACCGGGAATGATCGTGATCCGGTCCCCGAAACGGGCGAGCTTCTCGACGCTCTCCGGGCGGCAGACACCGACCACGTCGTATCCGAGGTTGAGGGCGTGCTGGGTCATATACTGACCGAGTTTGCCGGAGATTCCGATGATTGCGACTTTCATGATGGCCTCCTTCAGGCTTCGGTGGTGGCGCCGATGCGGGGCGCTTTGATGGTGAGGTAAAGGGCGAAGCCGACTTCCGAGAGCGTGACGATCACGAGCAGTCCGACACGAAGCCAGCCGAACCAATCCGCTTCCGGGAAGGCAAAGGAATAGAGGCTGTCGGCGAGGTAGCCGAAGCTGCCCAGCATCATGCCACCGGCCAAAATCTTCGGCAGGCCAGCGTGGCAGACGAGACCGCCCAGCAGGAACAGATGCAGGAAGAAAAAGAGCTGCCAGACCCAGACGCCCGCATGATGCATCTCGCTCAGAAGCGCCGCGACGGTGGTGTCAGCCGGCACCGCGCCGGTCGCCATCGCGGCCAACCCGCCCTGCAACAGGAGCATCGCGGCCATCACCGCGATCATGCCGAACCGGGCAAGCGTCATTGCGAAAGCGCGCGTTTCGTTCACGCGGCGGAACATCTGGTAGAGCATCGTGGTCACCATCACCTCGATCAGCATGACGAGGCCGTCGGCCCCGAGACCGGCGTTAAAGAGGCCGCGCTGCTCGGAGATATTGGCGAGCGTCGTGGCGGCATCTTCGCCAACGATAACGCTGGGCACATAGCCGATGGCGAAGGCTCCAAAGACGGCAATGGCAAGATAGCCAGAACCAGTCAGGCGGGCGTAACCGCGAGACGTTGGATCGTTGAAAACAGACATGACAAGACCTTTCAGGCAAAGGGCATCGGTCCGCCGGAAGCGGTCTTTTTGCCCGGTTGGTTTGGTATTCGGTGAGGCGCGGTGTTTAGGTTCTGCACCAATGAGAAGGTTTTAGCGCGAACCTCTACTCAAGGAAATTGACCAATTCTCTGCTTTTGGTATGCATAAACGCATGGATTGGTCTGCCATTACCTTCGACTGGAACCGCGCCCGCGCGTTCCTTGTCACCGCCGAAGAGGGGTCACTCTCGGCCGCAGCGCGCGCGCTGGGGCTGGCGCAGCCGACCGTGGGGCGGCAGGTCGAGGCGTTCCAGGAAGAGCTTGGCGTGGTTCTGTTCGAGCGGGCGGGCCATAGCCTGACGCTCACGCCTGCGGGTCAGGCTTTACTCGAATATGCCCGCGCGATGGGCGAAGCCGCCGTTGGCCTGTCCCGTGTGGCCTATGGGCAGAACGACGACATGCATGGCCGCGTGACGATCGGCGCCTCGGACGCCTATGCGGGTATCCTCCTGCCGCCGATCCTGGAAAAGCTGCAAGAACAGGAGCCGGGCATCTCGATCTCGCTCGTCGTATCGAACGATGCTGCCGACCTTCTGCGGCGCGAGGCGGACATCGCCATTCGGAATTTCCAACCGAAGGAACCGGACCTGATCGCCAAGCGCGTGCGCACAGCCTATGCCCGGTTTTATGCCACGCCGGAGTATCGCGCCACGCTGGGCGACCCCACCCAGCCCGGCGATCTGGGAGAGGCGCGGTTCATCGGGATGGACGATACCGGCACCATGCTGGGCATAATGCAGAAGATGGGGTTTCCCATCACCACCGAGAACTTCACGGTGACAACTGGAAACTTCCTTGTCATGTGGGCTTTGGTGAAGCGCGGCATGGGGATCGGCGTGCTGGACGACCGGATCGGAGATCACGACGCCGAGGTCGTTCGGGTCATGCCGGATTTCCCGCCGCTGGAATTCCCCGTCTACCTCGTCGCGCATCGGGACATTTACCAGAACCGCCGCCTGCGCTTCGTCTTCGACTTTTTGTCCACGGCACTTGCCTGATCCTCACGCTCCGTCGCCTCGGATCGGGCCTCTCCCGATGATCGCTCTCATGATCTCGCAGATACCAGCAGAAAGGCGGACGGCAACGCACATCAGTTGCGCTGCCGGTCGTCCAGACCCAGACCACGTCCGATGATCTCCCGCATGATTTCCGAAGTGCCGGCGTAAATCCGGCTGATCCGGGCATCGCGGTAGAGCCGCGAAATCTCGTATTCGTCCATGTAGCCCGCGCCGCCATGAAGCTGGAGGCATTCGTCCACCACGCGCCCTTCGACTTCGGAGGTATAGAGTTTCACCTCGGCGGCCATTTCAGCGGATAATTCCCCCTTCATGTGAGCCGCCGCGCAATGGTCTGTCAGCGCCCAGGCGGCGTCCAGCTCGGTGCGCATCGAGGCCATCTTGAAGCGCGAATTCTGGAAGGTGCCGATGGGTTTGCCGAAGGCACGGCGCTCCATGATGAACTCCATCGTGATGTCGAACGCACGCTCGGCGCGGCCAACGAAACCGACGGCTCCGATCAGGCGCTCTTCGGCGAGGTTCATCATCATCGTCTTGAAGCCCGCCTTGGGATCGCCCAGCACGTTCTCTTTCGGCACCTTCACATCATCGAAGAAAAGCTCTGCGGTATCCTGACTTTCCAGCCCCACCTTCTTGAGGTTCCGCCCCCGGTCGAACCCTTCCATGCCGTCCTCGACCCAGAACAGGCCAATCTCATGCGGCTTGTCGGGATTGGTCCGCGCGGCGACCAACACGAGCCCGGCAAGATAGCCATTGGAAATATAGGTCTTCGAGCCGTTGAGAACCCAGTGATCCTCCATCTCGACCGCCCGCGTCTTGATCCCGGCAAGGTCCGAGCCGGTGCCCGGTTCGGTCATGGCGATGGCGAGGATCGTCTCGCCGGAGACGACGCCCGGCATGAACCGCTCGCGCTGCGCATCGCTTGCGAATTTCTGCAAATACGGTCCGACGATGCGGTTATGGAGACCCAGAAACAGCCCCGGCTCGCGCGGTCCGATCTCTTCGCACAGGATCATGTCATAGCGAAAATCATCCAGCCCGAGACCACCGTATTTCTCGTCGGCAAACATGCAGAGAAACCCTTCGTCGCCGGCTTTCTTCCAGATCTCCCGCGACACGACCCCGTCTTCGCGCCAGGTCTCGGCATTGGGGTAGACTTCTTTTTCCGCCCATGCCCGCACGGTATTTCGAAACATCTCGTGTTCTTCGTCATAGATCGTTCGTGTCAGCATCGGGACCTCCGGCTGATTGGTGAAGTTCTGGAATTCAGGTGTGTTCGTGTGGCGGGGCGCACGTTGCGCCCCGCCGGTCGGATCATTCGAGCGTCTGCACGAGCGTCCAGGAACCGTTCTCGATGCGCGAGACGAAGACTTCGTCCGCGCCGACGTGGTCGTCAGCCGAGAAATCGACGGTGTTTCCACCAATCGCATCTTCGTAGTTCAGGCTTTCCATGGCGGCGATGAAGCTTTCATGGGTCAGATCGGGGCCCGCAGCTTCCAAAGCCCGGTGCAGGAGTTCCGCACTAGTCCGGCCCAGAAGCGCGCCGGTGCCCGGGTAATCCTCGCCCGTCGCTTCCTTGTACTGCGCCATCCATTCGGCCACTTCCGGCTCGCCAACGCGTGCCTCGAGATCCTGCCAGCCGGCACCGGCGTAGACGCCGCCCATCACGCCTTGCTGGGCAAGGCCCTTGGCGACGACCGTGTGGAAACCGGCGCTCGACACGTAGAATTTCAAGTCGTCCATACCGAGTTTGCTTGCTGTCGCGACGACGTTGATCTGCTGGGAGACGCCCAGCGCCAGGGCCACGGTGTCACAGCCTGATTCCTTCACTTTCCCCAGCGCACCGCTGAAGTCGCTTTCGTCCGGCTTGTGGCCGATCTCGGCGCCCACTTCGATCAAACCTTCATCCTTGAGCGTATGAACGCCCGCTTCGATTTCCTTGCCGAAGTCGGTGGGTAGGATCATGAGGCAGACCTTGGAGGTGCCTTCGTTCTCGGCCATGTAGCGGATCGCGGCAACGGTTGCCTCGTAATAGGACGAGGTGCCCGCGAACTTCCAGGGCGCGGGCGGCTCGACCATCTGGCGGGCTGCCGTGAGGGGCGACACGTTCGGGATACCCTTCGGCTCCATCTGCTGGAACATGGCGAGGTTGTGCGGCGTGCCGAGGCTGAGAAGCATGGCGAACACCTGGTCACGATTGATCAGCTTGTTCGCGGCCTGCGCGGCACGCGGCACCTGGTATCCGTGATCCTCAACAATGTAGTTGATCTGGCGGCCATGCACGCCGCCGTTGGCGTTCACGTCGGCGAAGTAGGCTTTCGCAGCGGCGACGGCCGGGACCGAGAAGGGTGCGAAGATGCCGGAGAGATCGTGCGCCCCGCCGATTTTCACCTCGTCATCCGAGACACCCTGTGTCTGGGCCATGAGCGGCGAAGCGACAAGCGTCGCGGCTGCGGCCAGTGCTTTCAATGTTTTCATGTCTTTCCTCCCTTGGTGAGCAGTCCTCCCGACCGCCCGGTTTTGTGACCCCCGCGGGGTCAATACATCTCGTCGATGAGCGCCTTGTGGCGGTCATTCACGAAATTCCGTTTGAGTTTCATGGTCGGCGTCAGCTCCTCATCCTCCGCCGTCAGCAGGATGTCGATCAGTCGGAAATCCTTGATCTGTTCGACCTGCGCGAAATCCTTGTTGGTGGCCGTGACCACCTCGCCGATCAGATCGCGCACCTCCTGCGCCCGTGTAAGAGAGGCGAAATCAGAGAAGTGGATTTGTCGGTCCTGGGCAAACTTCTCGACGTTTTCCTGGTCGATCATGATGAGGCAGGTCAGATATTTGCGCTTGTCGCCAATCACCACGGCGTCCGAGATATAGGGGCTGAATTTCAACTTCGACTCGATCTCGGCGGGCGTGATGTTCTTGCCGCCTGCCGTGATGATGATGTCCTTCATCCGGCCCGTGATGGTCAGCGCGCCATCGTTTCCGATCCGGCCCACGTCGCCGGTGTGGAGCCAACCGTCCTCATCAATCGTTTCCGCCGTTTTCTCGGGCTTGCGCCAGTAGCCACCAAAGACACAGGGGCCGCCGATCAGCAGCTCGCCTTCGTCCGACAGGCGCAATTCTACGCCCGGAAGCGGTTTGCCCACGGTTCCGACGTTATTGTCCTCAACCGTGTTCACGGTCGCCACGCCGCCGGTTTCGGTCATCCCGAAGCCTTCGACCAGCGGCACCCCGATGGCGTCGAACCAGTCGATAAGCTCGGGCGAGATCGGGGCGGCCCCCGATGTCACACGGCGCGCATTGGCAAAGCCCAGCATCCGGCGCAGGTTTCTCAGGACCGTGACCTCGGCCAGCCAATGCGCCGCGCGAAGCCCGAGCGAGGGTTTGTCGGCCTTGGCGTATCTGTTGCCCACATATAGCGCCCAATCGAAAGCTTTCGCCCCGATGGGGCCTGCTTCGGAGCGAAGGATCATCACGCGGGAATACACTTTTTCCCAGATCCGCGGCACACCGGCAAAGGTATTGGGGTTCACCTCTTGCAGGTTTTCGAACACCGTTTCCGGACTTTCCGCGAAATTCACGGTGCAGCCGTTGGCAAGCGGCGCTTCGACCGACACGAGCCGTTCGAGCACGTGACAGAGCGGCAGGAAACACAGTTGTTCGTCGCTCTCGTCGAAGTCGAGCATCTGCTCGCCCGCGACAAGCTGATAGATCATGTTGCGATGGGTCAGGATCGCGCCCTTGGGCGGACCTGTTGTGCCCGAGGTATAGATCAGCATCCGAGGATCTTCCGGCCGCACGGACTTAAGAGCCTCTTCGAAGCGGTTCTGTTCCGGCGCCTTTTCCCCGAGTGCCAGAAGCTCGTCCAGAAACATCACCTTGTCGTTCTGGAACGTGGCCAACCCCTCGCGGTCGAAAACCACGACATGCTCGATACCCGGCATGTCGCCCCGCGCCTCCAGCCATTTATCGAGCTGTTCGTCGTTTTCGACAAAAAGCACCCGCGCCTCGCTGTCATTGGCAAGGTAGGCAAGCTGCTTGGCGCTGTCGGTCGTGTAGACGCCCGCCGGAATCGCGCCGATGGCCGCCGCCGCGATATCGCAATAGATCCACTCCCGGCGATCTTCGGCAAGGATCAGGACCGGCTCGCCTTTCTTGACGCCAAGCTCCATCAGCGCGAGACCGATCTTCTTTGCCGTGTCGTAGTAGTCGCGCCAGGAATAAGCCTGCCAGATGCCAAGCTCTTTCTCGCGATGCGCCGTTCGGTCGCCGTACATGGCACAGCGATCCGCCCAAAGCGACACGATGGTCGAATGACCCTCGAAGGCGATGACGTCGTCGAAGTTCACGTGGCTCATCTCCATGTCTTGCGCCTCTTCCACCGTTTCTGACCACGCTCCGTGTCTTCGGTTTTCCCGAGATAGAACTCCTGGATATCGTCGGATGCCGCGAGCTTCTCGGTCGGCCCAGCCATCACGATGCGGCCCATTTCCAGCACGTATCCGGTGTGGGCGGTGGCGAGCGCGATATGGGCGTTCTGCTCGACCAGAAGCATGGTCACGTTCTGCTCGGCATTGAGCCGGGCGATGATCCCGAAAATCTCCTGCGTCAGCAGCGGCGAGAGGCCGAGGGACGGCTCATCCAGCATCATCAATTTGGGCCGTGCCATGAGACCGCGCCCGATGGCGAGCATCTGTTGCTGACCGCCGGACAGGAACCCGGCCGCCTGCTTGCGCCGTTCCTTGAGGATCGGGAAGTATTGGTAGACGAGGTCGAGGTCATCGGCGTGGCTGTCCCGACGCGAATAGGCCCCGAGCCTCAGGTTTTCCTCGATGGTGAGATAGGGAAACACCTCGCGCCCCTCAGGCACCAGCGCGATGCCTTGGGCGACGACCCGGTCGGGATCGAGACCCGCGATGGATTTCCCCATGAATTCGATGCTGCCCTTCTCGGGGTCCATGAGGCCCGCGATGGTCTTCATCAGCGTGGTCTTCCCGGCGCCGTTGGCCCCGAGGATGGTGACGATTTCACCTTCGCTCACGTCGATGGACACACCGCGCAGCGCCATGATCGCACCGTAGAAGGTCTCCAGGTTGCGGACGGAAAGAACGGTCATGCAGCGTCCTCCTCGGGCGTCCCGAGATAGGCTGCCTGCACATGCGGATCGGCCTGCACCTCCTGCGGGGTGCCTTCCGCCAGCGGCTTGCCGTTGGCGACCGCGAGCACCCGGTCGGAGACCTGGTTCACGAGGCTCATGTCATGCTCGACCATGAGCACGGTCAACCCCATGTCCCGCCGCATGTCTTCGATCCAGAAGGCCACGTCCTGTGTCTCTTCGACCGACAGGCCCGAGGCGGGTTCATCCAACAGGATCAGCTTCGGCCCGATGGCCAGCGCCCGCCCGATCTCGACCACCTTGCGCACGCCATATGGCAGTCCCGCGATCATTTTCTTGCGGTAGGCTTCAAGCTCCAGGAATTCGATCACCTCTTCCACGCGCCGCCGATGCTCTCGCTCTGCGCGGCGCACCTTCGGCAGGAACAGGATATCCTGAACGAAATTCGTGGACCGGTGCGTGTGCCGCCCCATCAACAGGTTGGCGAGCACCGTGGAGTGATCGAACAATTCGATGTTCTGGAACGTCCGCGCGATCCCGAGGCTCGCGATGTCATGCGCCTTCAGCCCGGTGATGTTGCGCCCGTCGAAATGGATCGTCCCACGCGTCGGCTCGTAAATCCGGCTGATCAGGTTGAAGATCGTGGACTTCCCCGCCCCGTTCGGCCCGATGATGGCGAAGACCTCGCCCGGATCGACCTTGAACGACACGCCGTCCACCGCCTTCACGCCGCCGAAATGCACGGCCAGATCCTTGACTTCCAGCAGGCTCATTTCATGCGCTCCGTCTTCAGGTAGGACTTCTGCCGGCGGAACATGTCGCGCCGCGCGAGCGGGAATATCTCGAAATAGGTTCGAATCTTGAGCCAGCGACCATAGAGGCCCGTCGGCTCGAAGATGATGAACAGGATCAGGATCACGGAGAACATCATCGTATCGAGGCCGGGAATGGAGCCGAGGTCGATACCCGTCGAGGCATTCAGCCCGTCGCGCATGATGGCGATCAGCTGCGGCATCCCGGTGATCAGGATCGCCCCGAGGAAAGCGCCCTGGATGAAGCCGAGGCCACCGATGGTCACGACAAGCAGGAGGTTGATCGAGATGAAAATCGAGAAGAGCTCGTAGTTGAAGAACCCGATGTAGTGACCCATCAACGCCCCGGCGAGCCCCGTCACCCCGGACGACAGCCCGAAGGCCAGCGCCTTGGTCCGGGTGACGTTGATCCCCAGCGCCCGCGCGGACACTTCGCTATCCCGCACGGCAAGGAAGGACCGCCCCGTGGGAGAGCGCATGAGGTTCGCATACCCCCATGTCACCAGCGCGACGACGCCGAGGATCAACCAGTAGAAGTTCTGAAGCGCACCGTAGCGATCAAAACTAATCCCGAAAAAGGTGATGGAAGGCGCCATCGTGCCGCCCACACCGCCGGTGATGGGTTCGAGCAGGATGACCAGCTCCTCCACGATCACGAAGACCGCCAGCGTGGCGATGGCGAGGTAGATCCCCGACATCCGCACCGCCGGAATGGCAATCACCGCGCCAAAGAGACCGGCGACCAGACCCGCGGCCGGAAAGGCGACGAGGAACGGTAGACCCGCATTCATCAAAGCCGCATCTGTATAGGCGCCGATGGACAGGAAGGCCGCGTGACCGAGGCTCACCTGCCCGGTATGGCCCACGGCAATCATTAGCCCCATCCCGGCCAACGCCCAGATGAGTGTATTGGTCGCCTCGGCGAGGTAGTATTCCCCTACGAGAAACGGCAGCAGGATCATGATACCAAGAAGCACCGCGATCTTGGCGCGGCTCCACCCGTGTTCGTGCAGGTCGATGTCGCGGTCGTAGCTTGTTTTGAAAACGATACGCATGGCCTACACCTTCTTCGCGTGCATCTGCGCAAAGAGACCGCCGGGGCGTGTCACCAGCACGATGAGCATGATGATGTAGGGCGACATGATGGCCAGCTCGCCCGGCGCATAACGGCCCGCGATGGGCTCTACGACACCGATGATGATCCCGCCCAGAAGCGCACCGGGCAGCGATCCGAGACCGCCGATCACCGCCGCCGCAAAGGCCTTGATCCCCAGCAGTCCGATGTTCGGATCAATCGCACCGCGCGTGGCGTAAAGCACGCCCGCAACGGTCGCGACCGCGCCGGACAGGCCCCAGATGATCGAGTTGATCCGCATCACCGGCACGCCGACGATATAGGCCGCCATCTGGTTCTGGCTGGCCGCCTGCGCCGCCAACCCGATCCGGGTGAAGGCGAAGAAGGCCCAGAGCCCAAGCGTCAGCGCGATTGTCACGCCGATGGTAATCAGGTCCGAGACCGAGATCACGATACCGCCGCCGCGCAGGTTCTGCCCGGCAAAAGGCGTCTCCAGCACGAGGGGCGTATAGCCCCAGATCGACCCCGCGACGAAGCGGAACACGAACCCCATGGCGATGGTGAGGATCACGAGCGCGAATTGCGGTTGGCCGAAGATCCGGCGAACGACGACCCGCTCGACCCCCCAGCCGACCCCGAACATGATGACGATCGCAATCGGCACAGCGAGCCAGAACGACAGCCCCATCTGGGCCGAGTTCCCAAGACCCAGCGCCACGAAGGCCCCGAGCATCATCATGTCCCCTTGGGCGAAGTTCACGCCCTCGGAAGCTTTGTAGATGAGTACGAAACCGAGCGCGACGAGGCCGTAAATACAGCCGTTGGCGAGCCCGCCGATCATAAGTTGCAAGAGCTCCATTACGTGAGCCCTGACGCTTTCGCGCCCCTCCCTGAGTGCATCACGCCGCTTCCTCCCTATCGGCAATGAACGCTGTTGACACGATTTAAACACTCGTGTTCAATTTCAGTCAACACTGATTTTCGGGACAGAGATCGTGAATACCGCAACCCACCGAATCCACCAATCTGCCATGCGCATATTCGCGGAGAACGGCGGCACGACGCTCGCGGTCAGCGACCTGGCGCGCGAGGCGGGGCTGTCGCGGGGCACGATCTACAATAACCTCGAAGACCCGTCGTCCCTGTTCACATCCGTCTGTGAGACAATCGCCACCGAGTTCCGCGAGTCCATTGGGACCGCGACGGAACACATGGACGACCCGGCGGCGAAAATCTCGGCGTCCATCCGGCTTTGCGTGCGACGTGTGCACGACGACACCGCCTGGGGAAGATTTATCGCGCGCTACGGAATGATCGAGCCGCAGCTTGGCAGCTTCTGGGCCGAGATGCCCGCCGAGGAACTGCGGCGCGGGCTGATTTCGGGGCGCTTCACGTTCCACCGCGATCAAGTCGCGTCGATCACCGCCACGGCGGGTGGGGCGACCTTTGGCGCGATGAGCCTCGTGCTCGACGGGCACCGCACCTGGCGTCAGGCCGGGAGCGATACGGCCGAAATCATCTTGCGGGGGATCGGCATCGACCGCCTTGAAGCCCGTGACATCACTCAATGCGAATTGAACCCATTGCCGAGGGCGAGCGTTTTCGACGCCGCCTGAAGCTGTCTCAACAGGGAGGAGAGACATGGCTGAAGCAGCCTATATTTACGATGCGATCCGCACACCGCGCTCCAAGGGCAAAGCGGACGGCACGTTGCACGAAGTGAAACCGATCACCCTCGTCACCACGCTGCTGGAAGAAATGCAGTCCCGTCACGACTTCGACACCTCGCGCGTCGATGACGTGATGCTGGGCTGCGTCGCCCCGGTGATGGAACAAGGCGCGGTTCTGCCGAAGATCGCGCTGCAAAAAGCGGGCTGGGACGAAACCGTTCCGGGCGCACAGGTGAACCGCTTCTGCGCCTCTGGCCTCGACACCTTCAATACCGCCGCCGCGAAAGTCGCCTCCGGTTGGGAAGACCTCGTTTGCGCCGGCGGGTTCGAAAGCATGTCGCGTGTGCCGATGGGTGCCGATGGCGGCCCCTTCGCCGAAGACCCGGAAACCGCGCTCGACACGGGTTTCGTGCCGCAGGGGATCGGCGCCGACCTGATCGCCACCATCGGAGGCTGGAGCCGCGATGACGTGGACGCCTTTGCGCTGGAAAGCCAGAAACGCGCGGCCCACGCCCGCGACAGCGGCTGGTTCGACCGCTCGGTCGTGCCGGTGCGCGATGAGAACGGGATCGTCATTCTGGAACGTGACGATTTCATCAAGCCGGACACCGACATGCAGAAACTGGGGTCGCTCAAGGCCTCCTTCGCCATGCCGGGGTCGATCGGCTTCGATGCCGTGGCACTCGCGAAATACCCGATGGTGGACCGCATTGATCACGTTCACACACCCGGCAACTCCTCCGGCATCGTGGACGGCGCGTCGCTGGTCATGGTCGGAAGCGAACAGGCAGGCAAAGACATCGGAATTGAGCCGCGTGGCCGCGTGCTCTCCATCGCGCTGACCGCGACGGACCCGACCATCATGCTGACCGGGCCGGGACCGGCGTCTGAAAAAGCACTCGCCAAAGCGGGCCTCACCATCGACGACATCGACCTCGTCGAGATCAACGAAGCCTTCGCATCGGTCGCCCTGCGCCTGCAGCGGGATCTCGACGTCCCGGACGAAAAGCTGAACGTCGTCGGCGGCGCCATCGCCATGGGGCACCCGCTCGGCGCCACCGGCGGTTGTCTCGTTTCCACCATGCTCGACGAGCTTGAACGGCGGAACCTGAAGCGTGCGCTGATCACCATGTGCGTCGGCGGCGGCATGGGTATCGCCAGCATCATCGAGCGCGTGTGAGGGAGGACATCATGGAAGATTTCATCTACGACAAGGACTCCGATGGCATCGTCACCGTGACGATGGACATGCAGGGCCAGAACGCCAACACCATGAACGCCCGTTTCGAACCGGGGATGCGCGCGATCTGCGACCGGCTGGAAGCCGAAGACGAGTTGACCGGCGTGGTATTCGCCTCTGCCAAGTCCACCTTCTTCGCGGGCGGCGACCTGCACGACATTCTGGCGACCACCGAGGCCACCCAGGAAACCTTCGACTTCATCGAAGCGAACAAGGCGACCTATCGGCGGCTTGAAAAGCTGCCCGTTCCGGTCGTCGCCGCGATCAATGGCGCGGCCTTGGGCGGTGGCTATGAACTCTGCCTCGCCTGCAACCATCGCATCGTCGTGGACAACCCCAAGGCCGTCGTCGGTCTGCCGGAAGTCACGCTGGGCCTTCTGCCCGGAGCCGGCGGCGTCGTGAGGCTGACCGCGAAGCTGGGACTGGAAACCGCCCTGCCCTACCTGCTCGAAGGCAAACAGGTGCCCCCCCAAGACGCGCTCAAGGTCGGGATGGTCGATGAGATCATCAGCGACAACGACGACCTGATCCCCGCCGCGAAAGCCTGGATCAAGGCGAACCCCGAGAAAACGGTGCAGCCGTGGGACCAAAAGGGCTTCCGCTATCCCGGCGGCGACGCGCTCCATCCCAAGGTGCGCCAGATGGTCATGGCATCCACCGCCATGCTCTACAAGAAAACCCGTGGACTGCTCCCGGCACCCGAGAAGATCCTCGACGTGGCGGTGACCTCCATGCGGATGAACTTCGACGCCGCCCTTCGGATGGAAACACGTCGGTTCATCGGTCTCATGGCCTCGAAAGAAGCCAAGGCCGCGATCTCGACCTTCTTCTTCGGAATGCAGGCGATCAACTCCGGCAAGGTGCGTCCCGATGGCGAGCGCTGGAAAGCAGGCTCCGCCGCCGTTCTTGGCGCGGGCATGATGGGGTCCGGCATCGCCTACGCCCATGCCAAACGCGGGCTTGCCACGCGGTTGAAGGACACCGATCAGGCCAATGCCGAAAAGGGCAAAGGCTATTCCGAGAAGCTCTGCGCCAAGGCCATCTCGCGCGGTCGCATGGACGAGGCGGGGAAAGCCGCGCTTCTGGAAGCGATCACACCGACGACCGAAAACGCTGAGCCGGGCAGCGTGGATATCATCATCGAAGCGGTGTTCGAAGACATCGACCTCAAGGACAAGGTCATCGCGGACACGTGGCCGATGCTCTCGGAGGACGGGATATACGGGTCGAACACCTCGACCCTCCCCATCTCGATCCTGGCTGAAAGCTGCCCCGACCCAAGCCGCTTCATCGGGCTTCATTTCTTCTCGCCCGTCGACAAGATGAAGGTGGTCGAGATCATCATGGGTGAGAAAACCTCGCAAGACACGCTGCGAAAAGCCTACGATTACGTCCAGCAGATCGGCTACATGCCCATCGTCGTGAATGACAGTCGCGGCTTCTTCACCTCCCGCGTGTTCGGCACCTTCATGGACGAAGGCTGTCAGCTTCTGGTGGACGGCATGGCCCCCACCGCCATCGAACGCGCGGCCTGGCTTGCCGGGATGCCGGTCGGCCCGCTCCAGGTGTTCGACGAAGTGTCGCTGATCCTCGGCCAGAAAGTGCGCAAGACCCATGAGGCGCTGGACGAACGCCTCAGCGTGGAGTCGAATTTCGGCCAACACAACACGGCGACCGTGGACGTCACCGATCCGATGATCGAGATGGGTCGCGGCGGGCGGCAGTATGGCGGCGGGTTCTACGACTATGACGCGGACGGCAACCGAACGCTTTGGGATGGACTCGACCAATTCGCCAAGGGCAACAGGGACGTGCCGCTCGACGATGCGGTGGATCGTATCCTCTACCGCCAAGCGATCGAAACCCTGCGCTGTCTGGACGAAGGCGTGCTGAACACGGAAGTTGAGGCGAACCTCGGCGGGATCATGGCCATCGGTTTCCCGGCGCACACCGGCGGCGCAATCCAGTTCATCCGAGGCGAAGGCATCGACCGTTTCATGGCCCGCGCGAAAGAGCTGGCCGCGACATACGGCGAGCGGTTCGCGGTGCCCGACAGCATCTATGACCGTCTGCGGGACAAGGCGGTCCAAGCGGCATGAGCGGTCCTCTCAAGGGTCTCAAGGTCGTTGAGATGCAGGGCCTCGGCCCTGCGCCTCTGGCCGGACAATTCCTCGCCGATCTTGGCGCGGAGGTGGTGCTCGTCACCCGCAAGTCCGGCGATGCCGACCCCACAGACGTCAATAATCGGGGCAAACGCAGCGTTGCCCTGAACCTCAAGACCCCCGAAGGCGTCGCGGCAGCAAAGGCGCTTGTCGCCAAGGCCGACGTGCTGATCGAAGGCTTCCGCCCCGGCGTCATGGAGCGCATGGGGTTGGGGCCGGGGGATTTTCCGCAGAACCCCGGCCTGGTCTTCGCCCGCATGACGGGATGGGGGCAGGACGGGCCGCTCGCCAAGACGGCGGGTCATGACCTGAACTACCTCGGCCTGACCGGCTTCGTCCACGCGCTGGGCCCGGCAGATGGCGTCCCCGCACCGCCGCTCAACATTGGTGCGGATTACGGCGGCGGCACCATGTTCCTTCTCTTCGGGATCATGGCCGCACTGTACGAGCGTCAGACGTCGGGCAAAGGCCAGGTAGTCGACGCCGCGATGGTCGACGGGGCATCGGCCATGATGGGGCTGGTGCACAGCATGATCGCCCGCGGCCAATGGTCCGAAGAGCGCGAGGCGAACCTCTTGGACGGGGGTGCGCCGTTTTACCGGACCTACGAATGCGCGGACGGCAAATTCTTTGCGGTCGGTCCGCTGGAACCGCAGTTCTTCGCGCAACTGGTGAAGCTGGCGGGGCTGCCGGAGGATCATAAAGCAACCCAGATGGACGCGCGCGCTTGGCCTGACCGCCGTGCCGCCTATGCGGAGGTTTTCAGGCAAAAGACCCGCGACGAATGGGCCGCGATCTTCGACGGCTCGGACGCCTGCGCGACCCCCGTGCTCACCTGGTCCGAAGCCCCCGATCACCCGCACCTGGCCGCGCGCGGCACCTTCACCAAGGTGGACGGCGTGACCCAGGCTGCCCCCGCCCCCCGATTTTCCCGCAGCACACCGCCTGCCCCCGAAAGCCCGGTCGCGCCGGGGTCCGACACCGAGACCGTGCTTCGCGATCTTGGCTATGACGACGACGCCATCGCCCAGCTTCGTGCCGCGGGCGTTCTGACCTGAGGAGACCCAATGGCTGACCCGATCCTTTTCGAAACCGAGGGCGCCATCGCGCGCCTCACCCTGAACCGCCCTGACGCCTTCAACGCGATGGACAAAAGCCTGCGTGACCGCTTCAAACAGGCGATCATGGATATCCACGCCAACGACGAGATCCGCGTCGTCATCCTGTCGGGCGAAGGCCGGGGTTTCTGTGCGGGCACTGATCTGTCCGAGAAGATCGACAATCCGATCACGCTGCTGATCGAACAGGAATACCGCCCCATCCTGGCGGCAATCTCGACCTCCCCGAAAATCTGGATTGCACAGGTCCACGGCTCCGCCGCCGGGATCGGCGCGGCGCTCGCCATGAACTGCGACCTGATGACGATGAGCGAGAGCGCCACGATCTACATGGCCTTCGCCGCCATCGGGCTGATCCCGGACGGGGGCAACACCTGGCTGTTGCACCGCGGCCTCGGTTACAAACGCGCGATGCAAGCCATCCTGGAAGGCCGCAAGATCCCGGCCGAGGAAGCGGTCGCGCTGGGCCTCGCCAATTCCGCCCATGCCGACGACACCCTCGCCGCCGACACAACGGCACTGGCCGAACGCATCGCCGCCGGTCCGCCTTTGGCGAGTGCCGCAGCGAAACGCTTGCTCCGCGCCATGGATGGGGCGAGCTACGAAACAGCCGTGACGATGGAAGCGCGGGAACAGACCGCGCTGATCGAAAGCGCCGACAGTCGCGAAGGGGTGCAAGCTTTCTTCGAGAAACGAAAACCGAACTTCAAAGGAGCCTGATCCATGGCCCTGCCCGCAGTATTCGACGCCATGCGCCTGCCCCTCGTCGGCGCACCGATGTTCATCGTCTCCGGCCCCGAGCTGGTCATCGCCCAGTGCAAGGCCGGGATCGTCGGCACCTTCCCGGCGCTCAATGCGCGCGAAAAGGACGGGGAGCCAATCCAGCTTGAAGAATGGCTGGTCCGGATCAAGTCCGAACTCGCCGCGTGGGACGCCGCCAACCCGGACAAGCCCGCCGCGCCTTTCGGTGTGAACCTGATCGCGCATCGCACGAACGAGCGGCTTCAACGGGACGTGGAAATCCTGGTGAAGCACGAGGTGCCGATCTGGATCACCTCGCTTGGCGCACGGCCCGAGATCAACGAGGCGGCGCATGGCGTCGGCGCGGTGGTGCTGCATGACGTGATCAACAACCGCTTCGCGCGTAAAGCGATTGAAAAAGGCGCAGACGGGCTGATCGCAGTGGCCGCAGGGGCCGGCGGGCACGCCGGTGTGCAATCGCCCTTTGCCCTGATCCAGGAAATCCGCGACTGGTTCGATGGTCCGGTCTTCTTGTCCGGCGCCATCGCGACCGGCGACGCCATCCTGTCAGCCCTCGCCATGGGTGCGGACGGCGGCTACGCGGGCACAATGTTCATCGCCACGGAAGAAGCCAATGCGACCGAGGGCTACAAGCAGATGATCTGTGACTCCTCCGCCGAAGACATCCTCTACACCGACCATTTCACCGGCGTGCACGGCAACTACCTGATCCCGTCGATCACCAAGGCGGGCCTCGACCCCGCCGCGATGACGGGTGAGAAAGGCGACGTGTCGCGGGTGGCTGCGGGCGAAAAATCGAAAGCCTGGCGTGATATCTGGGGCGCGGGCCAAGGCATCGGCACGATCCGGGAGGTTCCCCCGACGGCCAAGGTGATCGAACGCCTGACCGCAGAGTTCGACGCGGCTCGGAAGGCGCTTGAAGCGAAGCTGGCCTGACGCAAAGCGCTGCAAGACGTCGTGACGTTTGTATAAGGCAACGCCGGACCGCACATTGCGCTCCGGCGGTGTCGCGCCGAAGCTTCGCAGTTGTCAATCTCGGGGAACGATGGTGCCCAGGAGAGGCGTTGAAGCCCTATATCTTGGGGTTCCACGGGATACCGCGTAACGACCGATCCGACCCAAACTCTATATTTTCTTGACCTACGATGTTCCATCCCGCTCCACTACACCCCATATGTTGAAGGGGGATTGGAAAGGGGATTGAAATGGCGCGATTGCAGAACAAGCTCACGAGCGCGGCGGCGAAAGCCGCACCTCCCGGCAAACACTCGGATGGCGCTGGGCTTTGGCTTTACAAGCGCGAGGATGGCGGGGCGCAGTGGGTTCTGCGCTACACCATCTATTCCAAGCGGCATGAAATGGGGCTGGGCCGGTTCCCTGATATCACCCTGAGAGAAGCGCGGGAGGAAGCGGACAAGTGGCGGGCCGTGGTTCGCGGCGGCAAGGACGCTATCAAGGAGCGCGACCGGCAACGCACGGTTGCCCAGCGCAATCAGAACATCTTGGCGGACGTTGCTCACGATGCCTTCGAAAGCCGCAAGGCCGAATTGAAGGGCGACGGGAAAGCGGGCCGTTGGTTTAGCCCGCTCGAACTGCATGTCCTGCCCAAGCTGGGCAAGATGCCCGTCTCTGAAATTGACCAACGCGATATCCGCGACACATTTACACCAATTTGGCACGACAAAGCCGACACGGCGCGCAAAGCCATGAACCGCCTGTCTATCGTTATGCGACACGCGGCGGCGCTGGGCTTGGATGTGGACTTGCAAGCGACCGTGAAGGCCAAGGCGCTTTTGGGCAAGCAACGTCACACCCCGAAACATATACCCGCGATGGCATGGCAGGACGTGCCAGCCTTTTACCAATCCCTAGCCGGGGGAACGCCCACGGAACTTGCCTTGCGCCTTCTCATCCTAACGGCGGTTCGTAGCTTTCCCTTGCGCAATATCCACCTTGACCAAATCGACGGGGATATCTGGACCATTCCGGCGGAAGCCATGAAAGGACGCAAAGGCGCGACCACGGATTTCCGTGTGCCCCTATCACAAGAGGCGCTTTCCGTTATCGAGGAAAGCAAACCCTTCGCCCGCGACGGTTTCCTTTTTTCCGGCGTCCGAAAAGGCGTGATTTCCGACGCGACCATGAGTCGCTTCATGGAGCGGCGCGGGCTTGTGGAGCGCCCACACGGCTTTCGGTCCTCGTTTCGCGATTGGGTTGCGGAAACCACCAACACCCCGTTCGACGTCGCTGAAACCGCGCTGGGCCACACGGTCGGCGGGTCGGTGGAACGCGCCTACCGGCGCACCGACTTCTTAGAACAACGGCGGGCACTCATGGAGCGGTGGTCGACCATGTGTTCTCGGACTCAGAAAAGCGAGATTCTGCGCTTCGACGCGGGTTGAAACGCCACCTCTGCCCGCCAAAGTCACACTTGACAGCAGAAAAGGCACATCTTGTAGTTATCAACAAGCATATCCACAGCATGCTGAGATGTCCGGAAAAAACCTTTTGCGAGAACATCTTGTGAACAGTTCCTAACCCGCAGATTCGCAAGCCTTTGTAAGTCAAAGCAAAAAAGAGGTTAACACGGACAGGATTTGCGTTGACCAGCAATCCAATGGGTGCGGTAATGTTCCCATGCGCACCGTGGCGCATGGCAACATGGAAGAAAAATGGTCGAGCAATACCTAACTCTTCGTGACGTTCAGGCGAAACTGGGTGGCCGGGGACGAACGACAATTTACCGAGACGTGGAATTGGGCAGGTTGCCCAAACCCTTCAAAATCGGCCAACGCCTTTATTGGCGGGATGCTGATATCGAGGCTGCAATCGCAGCTATTCAAGCGGGGTAAGACCCGCACCAACCAAGCAAAAGCGATAGGACTGGTGCGAGAATAATCCTTGGTCAGATTACCCTCAACTTAGGTCCGTCGCCTTTGCAAGACAACCGAAAAGGTCAGAAGCAGAGATGACATTTTTTGATCGGGGCGAAAGTGCCCTTTACGTGGTCCACAAAGCGGGCTGCGAACCATTCCCTATTGCCGTTCGCGGGCGTGACCGCTGGGCGCTTTGCCAACTCATAGACGCTGGCGAAAGAGGCTGCACGCCAATCGACAACCCGGCTCCAAGATGGAGCGCATATGTCCACGACTTGAGGAAAATGGGTCTCCCAATCGAGACGATCCACGAGCGCCACACGGGGGCTTATCCGGGCACGCATGGGCGATACATCTTGAAGGCAACCGTGCGCCCAATCGGGGAGGCGAAACCATGAAGCGGAGCCTTAGATACCGCCCAGCGCCACCATCCCCCACGGAACGCCGCCTGATGGCAAAGCACGGCTTCTCACAGCCGCTTGCAAAGGCCATAGCAGAGCTTAACGGAGGCATGCCCCGCAAATGAGCAAGAAGCCCTACAAGCGGGCAAAACGGGGGGCTGGGCGTCACGTCCAGCTTCCCGAATACCTGCAAGCATCGCAAGCGTGGGCAACCCTCAAACCCGGTCCGAGGGCGCTCTACATCGAAATCAAACGCCGGTTTAACGGATCAAACAACGGCAACATCATTCTCAGCCACCGACAAGCGGCAGAGGCGCTTAACGTCCACCGCAACACAGTCGGCGCGTGGTTCGGAGAACTCGAGGAACGCGGTTTCATTTTTAAGACCCTGGGTCACCATCTCGGGCCAGACGGCATAGGTCGAGCGGCGCTTTGGGCCTTGCAGGAATTGCCAATGGTGGACGGCAGAGCGGCGGCAAAAGGATTTCTCAAATGGCGCGAAACCCAAAAGCCCCGCACAGAAAACGTGCGTTCGCGTCACAAGCATTGTGACAGTCGAAGCAAAAGAAGTGAGATCGACGGTGAAAGTGTCCGGAAATCTGTGACGCGGCTCTAAAACAACCCTTTGTCACCGATGCACAGAAACCCAGACATATTTAGATATTACCATAGGTAAGGCGTCCCACGAGCCGCGTTCACTGAAACCCCGGACCCTCAAAGTCCGGGGTGATTGGTCAAAGCAGCTGCTTGCCAATTGCTCAGGTTTCAACGCATGTCGCAGGCGTTCCGCTCGCGGCTATCTCTTGCCAATTTGGGCCAAGAATCTGCCTTGCTGACAACCCGTTTGAATAGCCAGGCTCCCCTTGCTTCAGTGTCCGGACAGCGAGGTATTGTTGATTGGAACTCAAGACGCCAACCCCCGTAAACTGGTTAAAGGTCAGGCCCTCTACCTGCGAACCAGAATTGTCCTGCACGAAAATGAACCGATCTGCCCCGCGTTTGATTACTTCAATCGCAGCAACTTGGTTTGCTACTCGCCTCGCACCGCTCGCTCCACACGCGGGGGCAGCACTGGTTGAGATGGCGAAAGTGTTTTGGCTCAACGGTTGAACATCAGTTCTGGCGCATCCAATAAGAACAACCGCGAATGAGACGGAAAAATGATGGGTCTTAGCAAGATATCCCCTCCCTTTACTCTTCGGCGCGGCACCAAAAAAGGCACTACGCCGGTTTCTCCTCCCCGAAACCCAACATATGCCAATAGAAAAAGCCAACGATTTCAGTAAATTTGCGAAATAGGATACTGTGAGAATTTTTCCGTGGGAGACTTTCGCATTGCGTCACCAGAAATTCACGACAGAACAAAAGCGCGTTCAATACTCTGCGCGCGACATGCCGAACTTGAGCGACGTGGCTTCAATAGCGAGACCCAACGCCACCATCTATCCCCTAGTAGCGGAGGTTTTACGGCGTTCCGGGACCAGTAGGAATTGCACATGGTTGCAGGAGCAGAGAAATGTGACGTGGCCCCACGAAAACCCTTTGTCACTGATGCACAGAGACACGGACATATTTAGATGTAGCCATGGCAAGCTAACCAAACAGAGATGTTGATTGGCCGCTTCGTTCATTGCAGTCTCGGCAAGAAGGATACGTTTATTTTGAAACCACTATTCGTAGTCATACTTGCCGTAACCATGTCGCTGTCGGTTGCATTGAAGGCAAGTGGACAAGATTTCTCCGAACTGCTGCGCGACTTTGATAGCCGTTCATTGTCTTACGAAGACAAACGTTTCTTGCAGACCGCTCTTGCGTTCGAAGGCCACTACAACGGTCTATTGGATGGGGACTGGGGGCGTATGAGCCAAGCAGCAATGACGCGGTATTCATGGTCAGAGTTTGACGGTCCAACAGAAGACTGGCACATGGCCGCCGTGGCATTCGACTTCTTTGATCTATCCCGCCGTGATGGCTGGCAGATAGAATATTTCGCGAATCTAGAGCTGTCGTTTCTTGTCCCACAGGACGCAGTTATCATCGACGAGCCTTCAGCAGATTTCTTCAATTTCCACCATGCCTTTAGTAGCCTGTCATACTCTACTGGAATTCACAGCGTTCAAACCGTCAACCGGATTCATAGCTATACGCTTTCATTGCATCAAAGTCGGATCGAGCCTTACTTGGTTAGGAATCCAAGCCGCGCCATTACCAGTTCAACGGCCTCTGACGGCTCTATTTTGTATACCCGCTCAGATAAGGTTCGTGGCGCTTGGCGAACGATTATGATTTCCGCTTCACGAAAGGACAAAGCGCTGCTTGGCGCCGTGTCGTCAAGCATCGCACCGGGTTACACACCGCCCATTCAGATCAGCAAAGGCGGGCGACTAGAACATGCCTTGAAGGTCACAATCGACTTTCTTCAAGAACAGGAAGAAGGAGCGCCGCCAACGGTTGCCGCAAACCCGTCACCGCCGAAATCAACCCAACCTACCAAACGAAATGGCTCATCCGGTTCTGGCTTCGTTGTGTCTTCGCTTGGTCACGTATTGACGAATGAGCATGTGATTTCCGGGTGCACGACGTTCACAGTCGACAAAGCGCCTGCGGAACTCGTGGGTTCATCAGAGGTGTTCGATTTGGCACTACTTAGATTTCGGCTACCCAACGGAAAAAAGGTGGCTGAGTTTTCTCCTGCTCCTGCGCGTTTGAACTCGGATGTGACCGCCGTAGGCTTTCCATATGCAGGTATTCTAGGCGGCCTAAACGTGACACGCGGAGCAGTTTCCTCGCTTTCTGGCCTTGGAAATGACGGAACGCGGATTCAGATTTCCGCACCAGTGCAAGCGGGCAATTCGGGTGGTCCGCTCGTTGGCCCCGATGGTGAAGTTGTCGGCGTAGTGGTATCAAAGCTGGATGCGCAGTTCTTTTCAGAAAAGCTTGGCGATACCCCTCAGAACGTCAATTTTGCCGTCCGTGGCGAGGTTGCGAAGATGTTTCTTTCACAACACGGGATTGAACCAGTCATCGGAGAGAAAGACGACGTGATACCAAACGTTGATCTCGCTGAGAGCGCCAAGAAGTTCACAGTGTTTGTTGAGTGCCGATGAAATTTCCTAATGGTTTCGACAAAAACTGAGGGTGAGAATGGGCGGATTTGGAAGCGGGCGGCATTGGCATTGGAACACCAAACACACGGTCGCGGACTACCGAGCGCTGGACGTCCGGCGCTGGGCGCGGGACGGGCTGCTCAACTCCGGCAATCGGTTCGGCTGGCAATGGAGTGTAGACGGCGAAACAACCGGCTCTATCCAAGTCGCGGTTGAACACGGAAAGGTCAGGCTCATTTACCGATGCCAAGAGGGCGGCGGTAAGTGGGAGTCGCTGGACTACGCCGTTCACTTCACGTTCACACCCTGCAACTACGGTGGCGAACGCCAGTGGTTCCTTTGTCCTGCGTCCGGGTGCGGTCGAAGAGTCGCCAAGCTTTACGGCGGGCGAATATTTGCGTGCCGAAATTGCCACCAGCTCGCCTACCCTTCTCAGCGAGAAAAGAGCTACGACCGGGCCGTGCGGAAGGCTGACAAAGTCAGAGCGCGTCTGGGTTGGGATTTGGGCCTAGAGGGTTTGCCTCGTGGACGACCGAAAGGAATGCACCAAAAAACCTATGAACGATTGTCTAAGCAGATCTGGGAGCTAACCGACGAAGCGGAAGAGGGGTTTGCCGAGCACTTCGCTTTTGCCCTGCTAAAAATAGACCCGAAGTTGGGCGGGCAGCGCAGAGACTAAAGGGGACTCAAAGGGGGATTGAAGGAAGGTTAAAACCCTTTTCCCTTTATCTTTCAGATGCTTAATTGGTTAAAGTGGTGCCCAGGAGAGGACTCGAACCTCCACGTCCATACAGACACCAGCACCTGAAGCTGGCGCGTCTACCAATTCCGCCACCTGGGCAGGTGTCGTGAGGCCGCGATTTAGACGCTCTCAATCAGGGTGTCAACGGGATTCGCGCGGAGTTTTTGCTTCAAGCGTTTGACCTTGTCGCGCCGGGCACTGGCGGCTATTCAAGGACCCGAACACGTAAAGGAGACCGGGATGTCGAAACTCGTGACGATCTATGGCGGTTCGGGCTTTGTCGGACGGCATATTGCGCGGCGGATGGCCAAGGCGGGTTGGCGCGTGCGCGTGGCCGTGCGTCGTCCGAACGAAGCGCTGTTCGTGAAGCCCTACGGCTCGGTCGGCCAGGTTGTTCCCGTGCTTTGCAATATCCGCGACGATGCCTCTGTCGCCGAGGCGATGACGGGCGCGGATGCGGTCGTGAACTGTGTCGGCACCTTCGATGCGGGCGGCAAGAACAACTTCGACGCCGTGCAACACGAAGGGGCGGAGCGGGTCGCCCGTCTCGCCAAGGAAAAAGGCGTCGGTCGTGTGGTCCATATCTCGGCCATCGGGGCAGACGTGGACGGCGCGAGCCTTTATGCCAAGTCCAAGGGCGAAGGCGAGAAGGGTATTCTGGAGCACGCGCCCGACGCCGTGATCCTGCGCCCCTCGATCGTATTCGGGCCGGGCGACAGTTTCTTCAACCGGTTCGCCGGGATGACGCGGATGGGCCCGATCCTTCCCGTGATCGGCGCGAATACGAAATTCCAGCCGGTCTATGTGGACGACGTGGCACATGCCGCCGAGCTGGCCGTGACCGGCGACGCCGCGCCGGGGATCTACGAACTTGGCGGGCCGGACATCTCCACCTTCCGGGAATGGATGCAGGAAATGCTGGAGGTGATCGGGCGCCGTCGCATCATCGTCAATATCCCCTTTTGGATCGCGGGTATCATGGGCCGCGGCTTCGACATCCTGTCGGCCATGACCGGCCGCCTGTTGTCACCGCCGGTCAGCCGGGATCAGGTCACGCAGCTCAAATCCGATAACGTGGTGAGCGACGGGGCCAAGGGCTTTGCCGATCTGGGCATCACGCCGACCGCGACGGAAGTGATCCTGCCGGAATACCTGTGGCGGTTCCGTCCGCAGGGGCAATACACCGAGATTACGGCCTCCGCGAAAAACCTGCGCACCTGATCTGAGCCAAGCGCCAAATCTGCAAAGGCCGTCCCCTTGGGGCGGCCTTTCGCGTGTCTGGGCGCGCCTCGGCGCGCACGATTCAGGAAGGGCTACGAGAGGCGCGGAGGAGCCCCGTCAGCTATAGGCGATGACAAGCAGGACAATGCCGAGGACGACGCGGTAAATGACGTAGGGCGTGAAGCTCACCGATTTGAGGAGCCGCATCATCAGGGTCAGGGCGAGAAGTGCGGCGACAAAGGCAAGCGCGGCGGCGATGGCACCATCGCGAAGCATGGCCCAGTCGGCGTCGCCCACCACTTCGGCACCAAGCAGGAGACCCGAGGCAAGGATCGTCGGGATCGACATGAGCATCGCGATCCGCGTCCCGTCCTCCCGCTTGTAGCCCAGGGCCCGCGCGCCGGAGATGGTCGCGCCAGAGCGCGAGGTGCCGGGGATCAAGGCGATGGCTTGCCAAAGCCCCATGAGTATCGCGTCGCGCAGCGACCAATCCATGTCCTCTTTGACCTCGGCCCCCTTCTGGTCGACCCAGTAGAGCACGATCCCGAAAAGCAGCATGGTCCAGCCGATGACGGTGATCGAGCGCATCTGCAAGGACAGCCCGGTGAGTGACAGGAACAGCCCGAAGGCCAGCACCGGCACCGTCGCAACGGCGAGCAGGAAGGCGAGCTTCGAGCCGGGCGTGTCGATCTTGCCGGTGAGCATCCGGGGCACGCCAAGCAGCCCCTCGCGCACATCGGACCAGAAGTAGAGGACCACCGCGCCCAGCGTGCCAACATGGACGGCGACATCTATGAACTGACCCTGGTCTTCCATCCCCGTCAGATTCGGCAAAAGAATCAGGTGTCCGGAGGAGGAAACCGGCAAAAACTCGGTAAGCCCCTGAATTAGCGCCACGATCAGAAGATGAAAAAACGACATGAGTCCCATCACGCTGGAAAAGTGCGCCAAAGCTAACTTTCTGGAAAATAAAGGAAAGCACTTTTTTAGGTAAGCGATCCTGACTGGTAATTAGCAAAAATAGGCAGGCTTTCCAGCATCTCGACTGAATTTCTTCCATAATAGGTCAGTACTTTTGCCTTTTCTTTTCTCAAAACCCTGTTAATTAGGCGGTCCGAAATAGGAGGGACCTATGGCCAAGCAACCGATGCTTAAATTCGTCGACATCGAACGCGACATGCCGGAAAAGCGCGAGGCAGGTGTGCGTCGCGATGATTTCCATGAAATTTATGCCGAGTACGCGGATGCGAAAGCGGCCGAGCAGGCTGCGCGGTGCAGCCAGTGCGGTGTGCCGTATTGCCAGAGCCATTGCCCGCTTCACAACAATATCCCCGACTGGCTACGCATGACCGCGACCGGGCGTCTCAAGGAAGCCTACGAGCTTAGCCAGGCCACCAATACTTTCCCGGAAATCTGCGGCCGTATCTGCCCGCAGGACCGCCTGTGCGAAGGCAATTGCGTGATCGAACAATCGGGCCATGGGACCGTCACCATCGGGGCCGTGGAGAAATACATCACCGACACGGCCTGGGAAGAGGGCTGGGTCGAAGAGATCGCGCCCGCGACCGAACGCGGCGAGAGCGTCGGCATCATCGGGGCCGGTCCCGGTGGTCTGGCCGCCGCCGACTGGCTGCGCCGCGCCGGTGTGCAGGTCACCGTCTACGACCGCTACGACCGCTCCGGCGGGTTGATGACTTACGGCATTCCCGGCTTCAAGCTGGAGAAGGACGTGGTCATGCGGCGCAACGCGCTCCTGGAGCGTGGCGGCGTCGAGTTCGTGATGAACTGCAACGTGGGCGAGGACATCTCCTTCGCCGACATTCGTGCCAAGCATGACGCGGTTCTGATCGCCACGGGCGTCTACAAAACCCGTGATTTGCAAGGGCCGGGCGCAGGCAGCGCGGGCATCGTGCGCGCCATCGACTACCTCACCGCGTCGAACAAGGCGTCCTTCGGGGACGAGGTTCCCGAGCACAAGGACGGCTCGCTCTGGGCCGTGGGCAAGAAGGTCGTGGTCATCGGTGGTGGCGACACCGCGATGGACTGCGTGCGCACCGCGATCCGGCAGGGTGCGACCAGCGTGAAATGTCTCTACCGCCGCGACCGCGCCAACATGCCAGGCTCGCAGCGCGAAGTGGCGAACGCCGAGGAAGAAGGCGTGGAATTCGTCTGGATGGCCGCGCCAAAGGGCTTCAAGGGCGATCCGGTTTCCGGTGTCGTCGTGCAGCGGATGCGCCTGGGTCAGCCCGACGCCACCGGCCGCCGGTCGCCCGAGCCGATCGAAGGCGAGGAATATACCGAGGACGCGGACCTTGTGATCAAGGCGCTCGGGTTCGAGCCGGAAGACCTCCCCACCCTGTGGGGCGAAGAGGACCTGCCGGTCACCCGCTGGGGCACGATCAAGGCCGACTTCCGCACCGGCGCCACCGATATGCAAGGCGTCTACGCGGTGGGCGACATCGTGCGTGGTGCAAGCCTCGTCGTCTGGGCCGTGAAGGACGGACGTGACGCGGCCGCCGCGATGATCAAGGAATTCGATATGGCCGCCACGAGCGTCGCCGCCGAATGATCCGGCGCGTCTGACAGGCGTGCACAGGGCGTATGACATCTGTGCATACGATTATGCAGACAGATTAAGACATTGGGTCAGGGCGATTGCCGTTTAACGCAGCGCCCGCCCACCAAACGAAAGGAGGGCGATATGGTAAGACTTGCATCCGCGACAGCGTTGGCGCTGGCCGCCGCCCTCCCCGTCGTGTCACCTGCCCTGGCCGTCGACTTCGCGCCGCCAGAGGGCTGCGAAGTGTTTCTTACCGTGCAGTCGAAGCAATGCGCGGTCTCGAACCTGTACCGCTGCGACGTGGCCCCCAAAGGCTCGTTCTGGGAAGCGGTGTTCGACGGCAACGGTCTGGCGTCGGTCACGGCCTATGACCAGACCTATCAATGGATCGACAGTCGCTACATGCAGGACCAGTCGCGCGAGGTTCTCACGCCGCCCGCCGACGATCCGATCAACATCAACGATCTGCTGTCGGACGGTGTGGACACGTTCCGCTTTACCCTGCACCGCACCGCGCCGGGCGAAAGCCGGCATATCACCATCGTGGGTGCTGACGTGCTCACCGACGAGACGGTCGAGATCGACGGCACGTCGCTGTCCGTCGTGAACACCGATATCCAGATCCTCGCCGAGGATGGCACGGTCGAATACCAGGCCCGTGGTCAGCAGTATCTGAGCCGCGAAATGCGTCTGTTCTTCCTCGGCGCTGAAAATGTCATCGAAGCCGACGGGTCGGTCACACCCTATGACAACAGCCCGGTCGATTTCATCTATCCGGGCGAGCCGGGCTTTGGCGAGAACGTGCCGCTCTACGAATGCGACGACATGAAAGCCTCCTACGAGGTGACGGAATGAGCGCGCGTCTGGATATCCGGCCCTATGCCGCCGAACCGGGCCTTATGGTCTGGGCGCATTGGGGCACGAGCGACCGGCTGACCGTCTGCTTCTCGGGCATCGGGGCGAACGACGACGCCGTGCAGCCCTATGAATTCGCCGACACCGCGACCAACGCAGGCAGCGATCATGCGCTGTTCATTTCGGACACCACGCGGAGCTGGTTCAACCTCCCCGGTCTGATCGAACAGGTCGCGGGGATCGTGGAACGTTTTGCGGCCGCCGTCGGGGCCAGGATTGTCGGAACGCTCGGTCATTCGATGGGCGGCCATATGGCGATGCTTTTGCCTGCGTTCACCCGCGTCGATACCGCCGTCGGTTTTTCGCCGCAGGTGTCGGTCCACCCGGACGTCGTGGGCGACGACACACGCTGGATGCAATATCGAGACAAGATCACCAGTTTCCGCTTCCGCAACGTGATGGACCACTTGGTGCCCGAGACGCGCTATATCGCGATGCACGGCCATCATCCGCGCGAAAGCTATCAATGTGACCGCTTCGAAGTGCGTGAGAACATGACGCATATCATCTTTCCCAAGGTGACACACGAGGTGCCGCAGAAGCTGCGCGAGCAGGGCAACATGCGCCAGGTCGTCTGGGCCTGTTTCAACGGCCGCAACCGGCGCCTGCGCGAGCTTCTCGCCCCCCTGAACGTTTCGTTCCGCCAACCCGGCGAAACACCCGTAATGCCCCCTTCGGCGCTGATCGCCGCCGAGGGCGCTAGCCAACGTCTCTCATGAGGAGAAAGCCATGACCAAGTATGATGAAAATTGGGTAGCCCAAGAAGAAGCCAAGCGCGCCTTCCTTGCCGAGAACGGCATGTACCGCGACGAGTTCGAACACGCCTCCTGTGGCGTGGGTCTTGTCGTGTCGGTGGATGGCAAGAAGAGCCGCAAGGTCGTGGAAAGCGGCATCGACGCGCTGAAGGCGATCTGGCACCGGGGCGCTGTGGATGCGGATGGCAAGACCGGCGACGGCGCGGGCATTCACGTGCAGATCCCGGTCGAGTTCTTCTATGACCAGATCCGCCGCACCGGCCACGAGCCGCGCGAGAACGAGCTGATCGCGGTCGGCCAGGTGTTCCTGCCGCGCACCGATTTCGGCGCGCAGGAGACCTGCCGGACCATCGTCGAGACGGAAGTGCTCAAGATGGGTTACTACATCTATGGCTGGCGCCATGTGCCGGTGGATATTTCCTGCCTTGGCGAGAAAGCCAACGCGACGCGGCCCGAGATCGAGCAGATCCTCATCTCCAACGCGAAGGGCGTGGACGAAGAGACCTTCGAGCGTGAGCTTTACGTCATCCGCCGCCGGATCGAGAAAGCCGCCGCCGCGCGTGGCGTGGGCCAGCTTTACCTTGCCTCGCTGTCCTGCCGGTCGATCATTTACAAGGGCATGATGCTGGCCGAGCAGGTGGCCGAGTTTTACCCGGACCTGCAAGACGACCGTTTCGAAAGCGCCTTTGCGATCTACCACCAGCGCTATTCCACCAACACCTTCCCGCAGTGGTGGCTGGCCCAGCCGTTCCGCATGTTGGCCCACAACGGCGAGATCAACACGCTCAAGGGCAACCTGAACTGGCTCAAGAGCCACGAGATCCGCATGGCGTCGTCGGCCTTCGGTGACCTTGCCGAGGACATCAAGCCGATCGTCGCACACGGGTCGTCGGACTCCGCCGCGCTCGACTCGGTGTTCGAGGTTCTGGTGCGGGCCGGACGCTCCGCGCCGATGGCGAAAACCATGCTGGTGCCGGAAAGCTGGTCGAAGCAGGCCGAGGAGCTGCCGCAGGCCTGGCGCGACATGTATTCCTATGCCAACTCGGTGATGGAGCCGTGGGACGGGCCCGCAGCACTCGCCATGACAGACGGTCGCTGGGTCTGTGCCGGTCTGGACCGCAATGGTCTTCGCCCGATGCGCTATGTCGTGACCGGCGACGGGCTGGTCATCGCCGGGTCCGAGGCCGGGATGGTGCCGGTGGACGAAGCGACCTGCGTCGAGAAGGGCGCGCTGGGTCCGGGGCAATTGCTCGCCGTTGATATGAAAGAGGGCAAGCTTTACCACGACGTTGAAATCAAGAACAAAATGGCCGCCGCCCAGCCCTTCGGCGAATGGGTCGGCCGGGTGAACGACGTGGACGAGGTGCTGACCTCGGTCGAAGAAAAGGCGCTCTTCTTCGGGGACGCGCTGCGCCGCCGCCAGGTGGCCGCCGGCTACTCGCTCGAAGAGCTGGAACAGATCCTCGCGCCGATGGCCGAAGACGGCAAGGAAACGCTCGCCTCCATGGGTGACGATACGCCGTCCGCGGTCCTGTCGAACGAATACCGGCCCCTGAGCCATTTCTTCCGCCAGAACTTCAGCCAGGTCACCAACCCGCCCATCGACAGCTTGCGCGAATACCGGGTGATGAGCCTCAAGACCCGGTTCGGGAACCTGAAAAACGTGCTGGACGAAACCGGCAGCCAGACCGAGATCCTCGTGCTGGAAAGCCCCTTTGTCGGCAACGCCCAGTTTGAAAAACTGCTTGAAGAGTTCAACGCGCCTTGCGTCGAGATCGACTGCACCTTCGAGGCTGGCGCGGGCGATCAGGCGCTGCGCAAGGGGTTGGCCCGCATCCGTGAGGAAGCGGAAGAGGCCGTTCGCTCGGGCGCCGGGCATATCGTGCTGAGCGATATGGTGCAGGATGAAAACAGGGTCGCGATGCCGATGATCCTTGCCACCTCGGCCGTGCATAGCTGGCTGACGCGCAAGGGGCTTCGGACCTTCACCTCGATCAACGTGCGCTCCGCCGAGGCCATCGACCCGCATTACTTCGCGGTGCTGATCGGCTGTGGCGCGACCGTGGTGAACGCTTACCTCGCAGAGGACAGCCTCGCCGACCGGATCGAACGTGGTCTGCTCGACGGATCGCTGACCGATGCCATCGCCAAGTACCGCGAAGCCATCGACCAGGGTCTGCTGAAGATCATGGCCAAGATGGGGATCTCGGTGATCTCGTCCTATCGTGGCGGTCTCAACTTCGAGGCCGTGGGCCTGTCGCGTGCCATGGTGAACGAATACTTCCCGGGCATGACCAGCCGGATTTCCGGCATCGGCGTGAGCGGCATCCAGAGAAAAATGGAAGCGATCCACGCGAAAGCCTACAAGCCGGGTAAGAACATTCTGCCCATCGGCGGCTTTTACAAGGCCCGCAAGGGTGGCGAGACCCATGCCTGGGGCGCGCAGACCATGCACCTGTTGCAATCGGCCTGCGACCGCGCCTCTTACGAGATGTGGAAGCAGTATTCGGCCCGGATGCAGGCGAACCCGCCAATCCACCTGCGCGACATGCTCGACATGAAACCTCTGGGAGAACCTGTGCCGATCGACGAGGTGGAAAGCATCACCTCGATCCGCAAGCGCTTTGTCACCCCCGGCATGTCGCTGGGTGCGCTGTCGCCCGAGGCGCACAAGACGCTGAACGTTGCAATGAACCGGATCGGCGCAAAATCGGACTCCGGTGAGGGCGGCGAAGATCCGGCGCACTTCGTGCCGGAGGCCAACGGCGACAACCCGTCTGCGAAGATCAAACAGGTGGCCTCGGGCCGGTTCGGTGTGACCGCCGAATACCTGAACCAGTGCGAAGAGCTTGAGATCAAGGTCGCGCAGGGCGCCAAGCCTGGCGAAGGTGGCCAGCTTCCGGGGATGAAGGTCACCGACCTGATCGCCCGGCTGCGCCATTCGACCAAGGGCGTCACGCTGATTTCACCGCCGCCGCATCACGACATCTACTCGATCGAGGACCTGGCGCAGCTCATTTACGATCTCAAGCAGATCAACCCGCGCTGCAAGGTGACGGTGAAGCTGGTGGCATCGAGCGGTGTCGGCACCATCGCCGCCGGTGTCGCCAAGGCGAAAGCGGACGTGATCCTGATTTCGGGTCACAACGGCGGCACGGGCGCCTCGCCCGCGACCTCGATCAAGTTCGCCGGGTTGCCGTGGGAAATGGGTCTGACCGAAGCGCACCAGGTGCTTGCCATGAACAACCTGCGCTCGCGTGTCACGCTGCGCACGGATGGTGGCCTTCGCACCGGACGTGACATCGTCATGGCCGCGATGATGGGGGCCGAGGAATACGGCATCGGCACCGCCGCCCTGATCGCGATGGGCTGTATCATGGTGCGCCAGTGCCAGTCGAACACCTGCCCGGTGGGCGTCTGCACCCAGCGCGAAGACCTGCGGGCCAAGTTCACCGGCAATGCCGACAAGGTGGTGAACCTCATCACCTTCTACGCGCAGGAAGTCCGGGAAATCCTCGCCCGGATCGGCGCACGCAGCTTGGACGAAGTCATCGGTCGTGCCGATCTTCTGAGCCAAGTCAGCCGCGGGTCGGCTCACCTTGACGATCTCGACCTCAACCCGCTTCTGATCTCGGTCGATGGCGTGGGTCAGGACACCTACAACCGTGACCGGGAGCGCAACGAAGTGCTCGACACGCTGGACGCTGAAATCGTCAAGGACGCCGCGCGCTTCCTCAACGATGGCGAGAAGATGCAGCTGCAATATGCCGTGCAGAACACCGCGCGGACCATCGGCACGCGGACCTCGTCGCACATCGTGCGCAACTTCGGCATGAACAACGATCTGCAACCCGATCACCTGACGATCAAACTGTCCGGCTCGGCCGGTCAGTCGCTGGGCGCCTTCGCGGCTCCGGGGCTGAAGATCGAAGTGTCGGGCGATGCCAACGACTACGTCGGCAAGGGGCTTTCGGGTGGGACCGTCGTCGTGCGTCCGGCGATGGACAGCCCGCTGGTCGCGGATCAGAACACCATCATCGGCAACACCGTGCTTTACGGGGCAACGGCGGGCTACCTGTTTGCCGCCGGCCGGGCCGGCGAACGCTTCTGCGTTCGCAACTCCGGCGCGCATGTGGTGATCGAAGGCTGCGGGTCGAACGGCTGTGAATACATGACCGGCGGCGTCGCGGTGATCCTGGGCTCGATCGGGTCCAACTTCGGCGCGGGCATGACCGGCGGCATGGCCTATCTCTACGATCCGGACGCGACCGCCGAGAAGTTCATGAACATGGAAACGCTCGTGACCTGTCCGATCACGGTGGAGCATTGGGAAACCGAGCTTCGCGGGCTGATCGAAATGCACGCCAAGGAAACCGGCAGCCGCAAGGCGCAGGAAATCCTGCGGCATTGGGAAACCGAGAAGGACAACTTCCTCCAGGTCTGCCCGAAAGAGATGATCCAGGCGCTGGACGCCCCGTTGTCGCTGGACGAGGGCGCGATTCCGGCGGAGTGATCCGGCCAACATGATTGGGAAAGGGCGGTGCCGATGGCGCCGCCCTTTTTCGTGCGTTCCGGGGGCGTATTCGAGGCGTCGCCCACCCGTTTTGACCTTATTTTTCGAGATTTCTCAGCGCCATCAACAATACGTTCAGGAATTGCGGCTTGATTGAGGCATGGATTCGCCACATTCTTGTCACATTCGTTGAAGGACAGACTCACCATGCTTCGAAAACTCGTGCAGAAAGCACTCTACACCGCCCGCGTCACCGTTGGTCTGTCGGTCGGTCTTTTCCTGGGGTCCGGCGTTGCCATGGCTCTGCCCGTCATCATCTGACACCGGACCATAGTCGCAGGGGGCCGACCATGCTGTCCACACTGTCCGAGACCGCCTCCTATTTCGCGCGCGTCGTTCTTGGACTGACCATCGGGCTGGCGCTTGGCTCTGTCATCGCCTCCGCGCTTCCCATCATCGTTTAGTCCGGGGCGAGCAGGTATCCCGTGCCGCGCACCGTTTGCAGGTAGCGGGGCATCTTGGGGTCCGCTTCCAGTTTGCGCCTGAGCCGTGTGATCTGCACATCCACCGCGCGACTCATCGGGTCGGCCTCCACCGCATCGGCAAGCTCGGCCCGCGTGAGCGGCGCGCCGGGTCGGTCGGCCAGAGCCCGCATCAGTTTGATCTCGGTCGCGGTAAGGCTGACCCGAGCGTCGCCCTCAGACAAGCTCGCGGTCTCGATGTCGTAGGTCAGCGGTCCCAGCCGCAGCACCTCGGGCGCAATGGGGGCGGGGGGCGGCAGACGGTTCAGAACCGCATTGATCCGGTCGGTCAGAACCTGCGGCTCGAAAGGTTTCTCGATCACATCGCCGGCCCGGGTCGATCCCCTGGCGACCAGCCAGAGGACCGGCGCCTTGGTCAACTCGCAAATGCCTTCGTCGGGCAGGCTTTCGTCCATCACGATCAGGTCGAACTCCAGACCGGCGAGAAGCCTGTGGGCATGTTCCGCGTCCCGCGCCGCGCTTACAAGGAACCCCTGCCGCTTGAGATAGGTGCGAAACAGGTCGCGCCGCGCCTCGTCCGCGTCGATCAGCATGAGGTGGACGGGGGCGACGGTCATTCCGGATCCTTGAGCAGGTTGAAGTGGCGGCGCTGTTCGGCATCCATCATCGCTTCGAGCACCTGACGGAACCCTTGCACCGCGTCCGGTCCCGCGTCGCGGTAGGCTTTGCGCATCCGGGCACGCTGCGCTTCGGCAAGCTCCCCCTCCAGCGAAATGCCTTTTTCCGTGAGATACATGTTGCGCTCGCGCTTGTCGCGCTTGCCAACGCGGCTTTCCACCAGACCGTCTTCGATCAGGGTGCGCAGCACCCGGTTGAGCGATTGCTTGGTGACACCCAGAATGGCCAGAAGGTTGTTCACCGTGGTCCCCGGGCTTCGGTGGATGAAATGGATCGCACGATGATGTGCACGTCCATATCCGTATTTCTCCAATATCCGGTCGGGATCGGCGGTGAAGCCACGATAGGCGAAATACATCGCCTCGATCCCCTTCTTGAGCTGCTCGTCCGTGAGGAACAGGAGCGAGGGTTCGCGGCGGTCATCCATTTCGGGCGTCCTTGTTCACAAATTGCTTCATCCTTGGGCAAACTAAGTCAGTCTTGTTGACTTTCCAAGGGGTGAATGTTACCGAGTCGCACTTTCGGCGCAACTTTCGGTCCGCTTCGGACTTAATTAGCGCAACTTTTGGAAAAACGCCACGGGGCGTAAGGAGGGTATGATGGCTGGATATGATGACCGCGACGGCAAGATCTGGGTCGACGGCACGCTGGTGGAATGGCGCGATGCCAACGTACACATCCTGTCCCACGCGCTGCACTATGCCTCCTCGGTGTTCGAAGGCGAACGCGCCTATGGCGGCAATATCTTCCTCACGCAGAAACACTCCGAGCGGCTCTTGAAGTCCGGTGAGCTGATCGACATGCCGATCCCCTGGACGGCGGATCAGATCACCGCGGCCAAGGACGAAGTGCTGGAGGCCAACGGGCTGACCGACGCCTACGTGCGGGCCGTGGCATTTCGCGGTGCGGGCGAGGACATGGGTGTCAGCTCTGCCCGGAACCCGGTGCGGCTGTTCATCGCCGCCTGGGAATGGGGCAGCTACTACGGCGACGCGAAGATGAAGGGCGCGAAGCTCGACATTTCCAAGTGGAAGCGTCCCTCGCCCGAGACCATCCCCACCGCCGCCAAGGCCGCCGGTCTTTACATGATCTGCACCATGTCGAAACACGCCGCCGAGGCCAAAGGTTGTTCGGACGCCCTGTTTTACGACTATCGCGGTTACGTGGCCGAGGCGACCGGGGCGAACGTGTTCTTCGTGAAGGACGGCGAGGTGCACACGCCGCTGCCGGACGCGATCCTCAATGGCCTGACCCGTCAGACTGTCATCGGCATGTTGAAAGAGCGCGGCATCACGGTGCATGAGCGCTACATCATGCCCGAGGAAATGGAAGGCTTCGAGCAATGCTGGCTGACCGGGTCCGCCGCCGAGGTTACACCTGTCGGCCAGATCGGCGATTACACCTTCGAGGTGGGCGCGCTGACCCGCGAAATCTCGGACGCCTATGAGACCCTCGTTCGGTCCTGACGTCACCGCACTTGGACCAGGAAAGAACGCCCTCGCATATCGCGGGGGCGTTTTTCATTCGGAGGGTTGGCACAGGATTTACCGCATCGCTGTGCCGTGGTCACGGAGTGCCGACATACCGACGCGAAGCTGGTCGCGCAAAGGCGGTGTCTGGTCATGGGGCCTCCCGCCGTTCGACCGTCACACTGCGAACCGGACCCGTGATCTTGACCCTTCCTCAACCTTTTTCCTGCAAGCTGGTCGCGATCCGGGATCGACGAGGGAAGGTCTGCGATGTCGAAACGATTCAGTCTGCTTTATGTTCTGGGGTTGATCGCCCTGGTCGTCGCCCCGTCGGCGGTGACGCTGACCTATTACACGATGACGGACAATCCGAACTGGCGACCGCTCGCCGTAACCGAGCGTAGTTTGAAGGCCTACGAACGCGCGACCGGGACCGGCGACGGGGTCGAGATCGTGGCGCAGGTCGAATGGGTGCCGGAGCGGTCCGATGGGGTGTCCCGCGCCCAGTTGGAACGTGCGATCACCAAGGCGTTCAAGGCCAAGGGCGTAGATGTCTATGTCGCCTTCACAAACGGGGACGAGCGAACGCGCGTGACCTATGTCGTGGGGTATTCACGCATCGGCCCCTACACCACCAGCCGCGCTGCGGATGGCATTGCCGCGGCGGTCGATGCCTATCACATGTATGTCCCGGCGAACTCCTGACCCGGGGCACCGGAGCGGTGCGCCCAGACAGATTGCATGGGTGATCGGGCTTATTGCCGTGATCGTGTTTCCGGCGGCGGCCTCGCTGATCTATTTCCAGGTCACCAAGGACCCTTCGCTGCGGCCCCTGGGTGTCACCCGCGCGGCTGAACAGGCCTATGCGCGTGGACAGGCCGAGGACGGGAGTCCGCTGGAAATCGTTGTGCGGGTCTATTGGGTGCCGGACCATACAGGCGGCCATTCGCATATTTCACTGCAAGACGCGTTCCTGAAAACCTTCGCCGCGAAGGGGATCGACGCTGTTTCCGTGCGATTTCTTCCGGGCCGGACCCGCACGACGATCACCTATGTCGTCGGCAAAAGCATAATCGGACCCATTCCGGTCGAGCAAGCCGCCCAAGGGGTCAACGCCGCGGCCGCGGCGTTTCGCATGAGCGAAGAGGACCGGGAAAGGTTCGTGAACGGAGACTAGGCGAGACGCCCCAAGGCCCAGCGCGCGGCGTCGGCAAGCACCGGGTCGGGGTTCTTTGCCAGGGTTTCGAGCCGCGGGACATGGGCTGGATCACCGCTGTTGCCCATCGCGTAGGTGACGTTGCGCAGGAACCGGGTCAGGCCGATCCGTTTTATAGGGCTTCCGGAGAATTTGGCGCGAAATCCCGCGTCGTCCAGGGCGGCGAGCTCTGCAAGCTTCGGCGCGGCGAAATCGTCGCGCGCCATGTATCGCGCGTCCCGCGCCTCGGCGGCGAACTTGTTCCACGGGCAGACCGCAAGGCAATCGTCGCAGCCGTAGATCCGGTTGCCCAGAAGCGGTCGAAGCTCTTCGTCCACCGGGCCTTTGTGTTCGATGGTGAGATAGGAAATGCAGCGCCGGGCATCCAGTTGGAAAGGCGCCGGGAAGGCGTTCGTCGGACAGGCATCGAGACAGGCGGTGCAGGAGCCGCAGTTTTCCCGCCCCGGTTCGTCGGGCGGCAACTCCACCGTGGTGAAGATCGCGCCCAGGAAGAACCAGTTCCCCAACTCGCGCGACAGAAGATTGGTGTGCTTGCCCTGCCAGCCCAATCCAGCCGCCTGCGCGAGCGGTTTTTCCATGACCGGCGCGGTGTCCACGAAGACCTTGATCTCCGTGTCCGCCCCCGCTTCGTCGATCAACCAGCGCCCGACCCGTTTCAACCGTTTCTTCACGATGTCATGGTAGTCGCGGTTCTGGGCATAGACGCTGATCGCGCCACGGTCGGGCTGACCGATCACCGTCATCGGGTCATGTTCGGGCGTGTAAAGCTCGGCCAGCATGATGACCGACTTCGCCTCGGGCCAGAGCGCGGCAGGATCACCGCGCCAATGCATCCGCTCGGCCATCCAGCCCATGTCACCATGCCGACCCTGGTCGACGAAGGACGCGAGCCGCGCGGCAAGCTCCGGCACCGCATCGGGCCGGGTGACGCCAAAGGAGGAGAACCCCTCCTCCAGGGCGCGCGTTTTCAGTTTGTCATACAGGGTCATGGGAACATCCGTCCCACAGGGCGATCAGAAATCCAAGTCCGCGTAATGCGCGGGCGGTGGGAAGCTGGGCACCTGGTCGGCCAGAAGAGACCGGAACGCGGGGCGCGATTTGATCTTGGAGTACCAGTCCCGCACGTTTTCGTTCCGGTTCCAGTCCACGTCCGAGATGTAATCGAGCGCGGAGAGATGGGCGGCGGCGGCGAAATCGGCAAGCGTCATGTGGTCGCCTGCAAGCCAACGCCGCTGATCCAGAAGCCAGCCCATGTAATCGAGGTGATACTTGATCGCCTTGGCACCGTTCTTGATGTTCTTGGAATCGGGATAGCCCGCGCCCGTGAGCTTCTTGTTCACCCGTTCGTAAAGCAGGTTCGATGTGACTTCATTGTGGAATTTGTCATCGAACCACGCCACCAGGCGGCGCACTTCGTAGCGCCCGTCGATGTCCTGCGGCATCAGGACCGGATCGGGGAGCCGCTCCTCGATGTATTCGCAGATCGCGGCGCTTTCGGTGAGGGTTTTGCCATCCATCCGCAGGATCGGCACCTTGCCCGCCGGGTTGCGGCGCATGAAGTCGACGCTCTTTTCCCAGTAGCGCTCATCCACCAATTCGACCTCGACCCGCTTTTCGGCGAGCACGAGGCGCACTTTGCGACAGAATGGGGAGAGGGGCGAATGGTATAGACGGATCATGGCTGCTCTTGGGATGTTTCGGTCGTCATGCCTTGAAAACCGCGGCTGTTCAATCCTCGAAGCAGTCGGCGCGTCCGTCCCGGCGGATTGTTTCCGCTCCATCCACGATTCCGGCGGCGCGGCGTTGCACGAATTGGCCGGGGCGGGAGGCAGAACGCTCCTTGGGATTGGGAAGCACGGCGGCCAGTCGCGCCGCCTCGATCGCGGACAATTGGTCGGGGGATTTGCCGAAGTAATGGCGGGCGGCAGCATCCACCCCGAACACCCCTTCGTCGAACTCGGCCACGTTGAGGTAAACCTCCACGATCCGCCGTTTCGTCCAGACCAGCTCCACCGCCGGCGTGATCAGCGCCTCCAGCGCCTTGCGGACCCACGACCGGGCGGGCCAGAGGTAGACGTTTTTCACGACCTGCTGGCTGAGCGTGGACGCCCCCCGGCTTTCACCCGCTTCGATGACCTGCCGGATCGCGGACATGTCAAACCCCCAGTGCAGGCAGAAATTCGCGTCCTCGGCGGCCACGACCGACCGCGCCATGACCGGGGCGATATCCTCCATATCCACCCAGTCCTGCGCGACGCCCCCGAGTCGCCCGGACTCGGAAGCCATGTAAAGCGTGGTGGGCGGGTTCACGACCGCGAAGAGCGACACCAACAGGCAGATAACAGCGATAAACGCCAAGGCCACGCGCCAGACCCAGCGCCGCAAAAAACGCCGCGTGGCCCGGATCGGTCCCACGCGGCGCGGTGGTTTGGTGTTGGATTTTGCCTTGCGCGTCATTCGGTCTAATGACCACGTCCGGCGCGTTTCGGTCAAGCAAGCTCCGGCTGTTTACGTAGATCGGCCTTTTCGCTCGTCTCCGAGGCATAGTCCCAGGTTTCGATCTGGGCCTCATACGCACCATCAACCGAGGAGCGCATGACCTCGCCATCGTGATGCTTGATGGTTGCCGCGACAGCGCCGGGGTCAACCTTGCGCGCGAGAAGCGCAACAGCGGCTTCGCCGGGGGCGAGGTCGCGGCCGATCTGGCGAAGGTAATCGCGGGCGATACCAACGTCGCTCGCGCGTCCGGTGACATAGCCGACGACCGAGCCGACCGCAGCCCCGACCAAGGGCATCAGGAAAACGGCACCCAGCACGGCCCCCCAGATCGCACCGCCTGCAACATGGGCGAGCGGCAGGTTGACCTCGGGCAGGATGTCGATGCGGCTGCCGCCACGCGATACGACCTCGATGTCTTCGGGTTCGATGGTGTAATTCTGTCCCATGCGCGTGAAATCCTTCTTCGCGGCGAGAGCGTGAGAAAGGTCGGGAAAGCGCGCGACGATAATCTCGGACATGTAATCCTCCAATGATTTAGAGAGAAAACGCATGAGCAGGCCACAGGGTTCCCGTTCCCAGCCTAACGGTTTCTTGAAGCGCCCCCGGCTTTGGCCTAGCGTCCGTCCATGACAACCGCGCTTTATACCCATCCCGACTGCGATGCCCATGTAACGCCCCCGGGCCACCCCGAACAGGTGGCGCGGCTTGCCGCCGTGCGTCGGGCGCTGGAAGCCCCGGACTTCGACGCCCTGGATCGCCGCGATGCGCCGGTCGGGAAAGAGGCGCATGTGCGGCTCGCGCATCCGCTGGCCCATTTCGACCGGATCCGCACCGCCGAACCTGAAAGCGGGATTGCGCAGATCGACCCGGACACCTCCATGTCGCCGGGCAGCTTTCAGGCGGCCATGCGTGGCGTGGGCGCGAATATCGCCGCCGTGGATGCGGTTCTGAGCGGCGAGGTGCGCAATGCGTTCGTTGCTTGCCGCCCGCCGGGCCATCATGCCGAGAAAGCCAAACCGATGGGGTTCTGCCTCTTCGCCAATGCGGCCATCGCCGCACGCTACGCGATGGAGGAATACGGGCTTGGCCGCGTCGCGATCCTCGATTTCGACGTGCACCACGGCAACGGCACGCAGGATGTGTTGTGGAACGAAAGCCGGGCGCTGTTTGCTTCGACCCACGAGATGCCGCTCTACCCGGGCACCGGGGCGAGACATGAGGCCGGCGCATTTGACCAGGTTGTCAACGCGCCGCTGGCCTCCGGGTCGGGCAGCGCCTTGATGCGCGAAGCCTGGGGCGAGTTCATCCTGCCCAAGGTCGAGGCATGGGAACCAGAGCTCATCATCGTTTCGGCCGGGTTCGATGCCCACGGGGACGATCCCCTCGCCTCGCTCAACTGGACGACCGAGGACTTCGGCTGGCTCACCGAGAAACTATTGCAAACCGCGGAACGTGCCTGCGAGGGTCGGGTGGTCTCGACACTTGAAGGCGGATATGATTTGGACGCGCTCGGGAAGAGCGCAGCATTACACGTGAAGACTTTGATGGAGCATGGGGCATGACCGATACGCCGGTTGAAGAAATGAGCTTCGAGGAAGCCATGCAGGAGCTTGAAACCGTCGTAGGACGCCTTGAGCGGGGCGATGTTGCCCTTGAGGAGTCCATCAAGCTTTACGAGCGCGGCGCAAAGCTCAAGGCGCGCTGTGAAGTGAAGCTCAAGGAGGCCGAGGAAAAGGTCGCCGCCATCACGCTTGACCGCGATGGTCAGCCGACCGGAACCAAACCCGCCGAGGACAAGTAATGTTTCTCGCGACCCTGGAGTCCGCGAACGCGATTGCGCGGGCCTGTTTGAATGACGCGCTTCCAAAACGTGGACCGATGGCCGAACCGATGGCTTACGCCGTGCAGGGCGGCAAAGGGCTGCGCGGTTTCCTGGTGATCGAAGGGGCAAAGCTTTTCGACATTCCCGATACGGCCAGCCGGTTTCCGGCCGCGGCCATCGAAGCGATGCACGCCTGTTCGCTGGTGCATGACGATCTGCCTTGCATGGATGACGACGACCTGCGCCGGGGCCAACCCACCGTGCACAAGAAATGGGACGATGCGACCGCCGTGCTGGTCGGAGATGCGCTTCAATCCGTTGCGTTCGAACTGGTTGCGGACCCCCGCGCCGGGTCCGGCGATGTGCGCGCCGATCTTGCCGTGAGCCTTGCCAAAGGCGCGGGCGGCGAAGGTATGGTTCTGGGACAAGCGCTTGACCTCGGGGCCGAAAGAGCACCCGCCCCGCTGACGCTGGACGAGATCATCGAGCTTCAGGCCGGCAAGACCGGAGCGCTGTTCGAATGGTCAGCCACCGCCGGTGCTCGCATGGCCCAGGCCGATATCGAACCGTTGCGCAGGTATGGCGAAGCGCTTGGCCTGGCATTCCAGATCGCGGATGACATTCTCGACATCGAGGGCGACGTGACGACCGTCGGGAAAGCCGTGCGGAAAGACCAGGACGCTGGCAAAGCGACCTTCGTCTCTCTCTTGGGTATGGACGGGGCGAAAAACCGCGCATCCGAGCTTGTCGATGAGGCTTGCGATGCGCTTTCCCCCTATGCTGATAAAGCTGAAAGCTTGCGAGAAGCGGCGCGTTTCGCTATTTCGCGCGATAATTGATCAAAAATGTCCTATTTGAGGCCCGCCAATGACTGACCGTCCAGCAACGCCGCTGCTTGATCGCGTGAAAGCGCCCTCCGATCTCAAAGGGTTGTCAGATGCGGAACTGCGACAGATCGCGGATGAGTTGCGGGCCGAGACGATTTACTCCGTTTCGCAAACCGGCGGGCACTTTGGTGCGGGCCTGGGTGTCGTCGAACTGACCGTCGCGCTACACTCGGTGTTCAACACGCCGCAGGATCGTCTGATCTGGGACGTGTCGCACCAGTGCTATCCTCACAAGATCCTGACGGGTCGCCGCGATCGGATGAACACCATTCGTCAAAAGGACGGTCTCTCGGGGTTCACCAAGCGTTCGGAAAGCCCCTATGACCCCTTCGGCGCGGCGCATAGCTCCACCTCGATTTCCGCCGCCATGGGCTTCGCCGTGGCGCGTGATCTCGGTGGCAACCCGGAGCACGGACTTGGCGATGCCATCGCGGTGATCGGCGACGGTGCCCTGACCGGCGGCATGGCGTTCGAGGCGATGAACCACGCAGGCCACGAAAAGAAGCGTCTCTTTGTCGTGCTGAACGACAATGACATGTCGATCGCGCCGCCTGTCGGTGCGATGTCGTCCTACCTCTCGCGTCTCTACGCGGGCGAACCGTTCCAGGAATTCAAAGCCGCCGCCAAGGGTGCGGTGAAACTGCTTCCCGAACCCTTCCAGGAGGGCGCGCGCCGCGCCAAGGAGATGCTCAAGGGCATGACCGTCGGCGGCACCCTGTTCGAGGAACTCGGGTTCTCCTATGTCGGCCCCATCGACGGGCACGATATGGACCAGCTTCTGCAAGTGTTGCGCACGGTCCACGACCGCGCCACCGGCCCCGTGCTGATCCACGCGATCACCAAGAAGGGCAAGGGTTACGGGCCTGCCGAAGGCGCCAATGACGGCGGGCATGCGACAGCGAAATTCGACCTTGCCACCGGCAAGCAGCACAAATCGGCCTCCAATGCCCCAAGCTACACGAGCGTTTTTGGCAAGACCCTGACCAAGCTCGCCGAGGTGGACGACAAGGTGGTCGCCGTAACCGCGGCCATGCCCGATGGCACCGGACTGAACCTGATGGCCGAACGCTTCCCGAACCGCGTCTTCGACGTGGGGATCGCCGAGCAGCATGGCGTGACCTTCTCCGCGGCCATGGCAGCAGGCGGGATGAAACCCTTTGCAGCGATCTATTCGACCTTCCTTCAGCGCGGCTATGACCAGGTTGTGCACGACGTGGCGATTCAACGCCTTCCCGTGCGCTTCATGGTGGACCGCGCGGGCCTGGTGGGGGCCGATGGTGCGACCCACGCGGGCAGCTTCGACATCGCTTATCTCTCGAACCTGCCGGGCTTCACCGTGATGGCCCCGGCCAACGAGGCCGAGCTGATGAACATGGTCGCCACGGCATATGGAATCAACGATGGCCCCTCCGCCGTGCGCTATCCGCGTGGCGCGGGCGTCGGCTGCGAATTGCCGGAAGAGCCGACCCCGCTGGAAATCGGCAAGGGTCGCATCGTCAAGGAAGGCTCCAAGGTCGCGATCCTGTCGCTCGGCACCCGACTGGAAGAAAGCCTCAAGGCCGCTGAAATGCTCTCGGCCAAGGGCATCGACGCGACGGTCGCGGATGCCCGCTTCGCCAAACCGCTCGATGCCGAGTTGATCCTCGGCCTCGCCCGCGACCACGAGGTGCTCATCACCATCGAGGAGGGTGCGGTCGGCGGTTTCGGCAGCCACGTGGCCCAGCTTCTCGCCGAAAACGGCGCCTTCGATCAGGGTTTGCGCTTCCGCTCCATGTTCCTGCCCGACACGTTCATCGACCAGGCAACACCGGAAGACATGTATCGCACCGCGAAATTGATGGCGGAGGACATTGTCGAGAAAGTGCAAGAGGCCCTCGGCATAGCCAACATCGAGGCCGTGAAACGCGCCTGAAACTGAGCCCGTGTTGCCACAAGCGCGGCTTTTCAACGCCTGTATACCTTCGGCCTCTGGACAGACGCTCTATTGGAGCCATTATCGCCCCAAACGGGTAACTCAACGTTGGGGTATGACATGAAGAAAATCGCACTTGGCCTCGCACTCGGCCTGATCGCATCCTCTGCCATGGCTGGCGCATTGATCGAACCGGTGATGGATCAGCAGGTCATCGTTCAGGAAACCGCGTCTTCCTTTGATCACGGCATTCTCGTGCCGCTGATCTTCCTCGCCTTCATGGGCGCGATGTTCCTGACTTGGTAATCTGATCGCCCCCGTCTATCGGCGGGGGCGTTTCACTCCTGCTCTTCGGCCAGGAGCGCGGCCAGCCCTTCGCGGTAGGTCGGAAAGGTCAGCGTGACGCCAAGTTCGCGCTTGATCCGGTCGTTCTTCACCCGCTTGCTTTCCGCATAGAAACTCCGAGCCATCGGCGTCATGTCTGCCGTTTCGATCGGTTCGGCTTCCGGCACGGGTGCGCCGAGCAATTCAGCGGCGTGCTCGATCACATCCTCGGGTGGGGCCGCGAGATCGTCGCAGACGTTGTAAATCCCGCCGGGACGCGGACGTTTGATCGAGGCTTCGAGCACGTTGGCGATGTCCTCCACATGGATGCGGGAAAACACCTGCCCCTCTTTGATGATCCGTCGCGCCGTGCCTTTGCGCACCTTGGAAAACGGGCCGCGACCGGGGCCGTAGATGCCCGCCAGACGGAAGATATGGAGCGGGAGCATCCGGGTTTCCTTGGCCAGCATCCACCACTGGCCTTCCGCGATCACCCGTTGCTGCCCGCGTTTGGTTCCCGGTGTCAGCGCGGTTTCCTCGTCCACCCAACCGCCCTGATGGTCGCCGTAGACGCCGGTGGTGGAGAGATAGCCCAGCCATTCCAGCCGGTCCGCCACGCGCACGAACTCGTCGCGCAGGTCCGCCAGAACCGGGTCGCCGTCCTCATTGGGCGCGACCGAGATCAACACGTGGGTCGCCGCTTTCATCGCCTCGCGCATGTCCGACCCTGGCCAGATCACGGCCTCGATCCCTTGCGCACGCAGCGCCTCGGCCTTGTCCTCGGATCGCGTGGTGCCGATCACGCGCCACCCCTGATCCAAGAGCCGCTTGCCCAGCGCCTGCGCCGAAAATCCATGTCCGAAAGAAAGAAGTGTGCGTGTCATGCGTTTGTATTGACCACCGCCTATGCCCCGACGCAACCCCTTGCGTCCGCGCGAAAATAAGGGACACTTGGCAAATGACAGATACACGTTTGAAATCCTGGCCCGAAGTGGCCCCTCGCCTGATCGCCGTGGCGGCCGGAAGGGACACGGCCGATCTGGTGATCCGCAACGCGCGTGTCGTGAATGTCCATACTCGTGAAGTGCTGGACGGCTGGTCCGTGGCCGTGGCGGAGGGACGCATCGCCTATGTCGGCCCGGACGCCAGCCATTGCACAGGCGAGGCGACCGAGGTGGTGGAGGCCGAAGGGCGCTACCTGATCCCCGGCCTGTGCGACGCGCATATGCATATCGAAAGCGGGATGCTGACACCTGCGGAGTTCGCCGCCGCCGTCATTCCGCATGGCACGACGAGCATGTTCACCGACCCGCACGAGATCGCCAATGTGCTGGGCATCGACGGCGTGCGGCTCATGCATGACGAGGCCGCGCTTCAGCCGGTGAACATCTTCACCCAGATGCCAAGCTGCGCGCCTTCCGCACCGGGGCTGGAGACGACGGGGAAAGAGATCACGCCCGAAGACGTGGCCGAGGCGATGTCCTGGCCTGGCATTATCGGGTTGGGCGAGATGATGAATTTCCCCGGCGTGATCCACGGCGACGACAAGATGCTGGCCGAGATCGCGGCGACACAAAGGGCGAACAAGACGGTGGGTGGGCATTATGCCAGCCCCGACCTCGGCCCCGCGTTTCACGCCTATGTGGCGGGCGGTCCGGCCGACGATCACGAAGGCACCTGCGAGGCCGACGCGATTGCGCGCGTGCGGCAAGGGATGCGCTCGATGATGCGGTTGGGGTCGGCGTGGTATGACGTGGAGACACAGATTACCGCCGTCACCGAAAAGGGCCTCGACCCGCGTAATTTCATTCTCTGCACCGACGACAGCCATTCAGGCACACTGGTTAACGACGGCCATATGAACCGCGTGGTGCGCCATGCGATTTCCTGCGGGTGCGAGCCGCTGGTCGCGCTGCAAATGGCGACGATCAACACCGCGACACATTTCGGGCTGGAGCGCGAGCTTGGTTCGATCACGCCGGGGCGTCGCGCGGATATGATCCTGACCTCGGACCTCTCCGAGCTTCCCATCGAGCGCGTGTTCGCCCGTGGTCGGACGGTGGCGGAGAACGGCAAGATCAGCGTCGAATGCCCGCATCTCGACTGGCCCGACTATGCCCGCAACACGGTGCATCTGGGCAAGGAGCTGACCGGGGCGGATTTCGTGATCGACGCGCCCGAGGGGGCAAATACCGTCACCGCCAAGGTCATCGGCGTGGTGGAGAACCAGGCGCCGACCAAGGCGCTCACCGCCGATCTGTCCGTCACCGATGGCGTGGTCGAGCCGGACAGGCCCAACGACATTGCACAGATCGCTCTGGTCGAACGGCACCGGGGCACGGGCGGTGTCACCAACGGGTTCGTGTCGGGCTTTGGTTACACTGGCGATATGGCCATGGCGTCGACCGTCGCGCATGACAGCCACCATATGATCGTCGTCGGCACATCGCGCGACGATATGGCCAAGGCCGCGAACCGGCTCGGCGAAGTGGGCGGCGGGATCACCGTTTTCAAGGACGGGAAAGAGATCGCGCTGGTCGAATTGCCGGTCGCCGGTCTCATGTCCGACGAACCGGCCGAAACCGTCGCCGCGAAAGCCGACCGGATGGTCGAGGCGATGGCGCAATGCGGCTGCACGCTCAACAACGCCTACATGCAACACTCATTGCTCGCGCTCGTGGTGATTCCGGAGCTGAGGATTTCCGATCTTGGCCTCGTCGATGTGACCAAGTTCGAGCTTACCCCCCTTTTCAAGGAGCCTTAATGTCCGCCGATCTTTCCCTTCCGGTCCGCACACCGCCTGCGATGGAGCCAGAGTATTTCACCGAGGCCAAAGCCGCGGTGAACCGCCTGTGCGAGCTTTACGACCAGGCATGCGAATACCTCGCCCAGACGTTTTCAGAACATGCGAGCGAAGAGGAACAGCCCGGCACGAAATTCCGGGCGTTTTATCCGGAGCTTCGCATCCGCACGACAAGCCACGCGGCAAACGACAGCCGCCTGTCCTTCGGTCACGTCGCCGGACCGGGGAGCTATGCGACCACGATTACGCGGCCCGATCTGTTCGCGAATTACCTCGTGCAGCAGATCGAACTGCTTCTGAAAAACCACGATGTGCCGGTCTCCGTGGGCTGGTCAACGACGCCGATGCCCGTGCATTTCGCGGTTGCGGGGCGGCCCGATATTACGGTTCCGCAAGAAGGCGCGATGTCCTTTCCGCTGCGGGACGTTTTCGATGTGCCGGACCTTGCCACGACGCATGACGATATCGTCAACGGCCTGGGCTATGTGAACGAGGACGGGTCGAACCCGCTGGCCCCGTTCACCGCGCAACGGATCGACTATTCGCTTGCCCGCCTGGCGCATTACACCGCGACGCTGGCCGAGCATTTCCAGAACCACGTGCTTTTCACCAACTACCAGTTCTATGTGGAAGAGTTCGAAGCCTACGCCCGCAAGATGCTGGCGGACCCGGACAGCGGTTATGTCAGCTTCGTCGGCCCCGGCAATTCCGAGATTACGGACCCGAAGGGCGACATGCCGGTGCTTCCGAAACTGCCGCAAATGCCCGCCTATCACCTCAAACGCGCGGACGGATCGGGCGTGACGCTGGTCAATATCGGGGTCGGGCCGTCGAACGCGAAAACCGCGACGGACCATATTGCAGTGCTCCGTCCGCACGCATGGTTGATGGTGGGCCATTGCGCGGGGCTGCGAAATTCGCAAAGCCTCGGCGACTTCGTCTTGGCCCATGCCTATCTGCGCGAAGACAAGGTGCTCGATGACGATCTGCCGATCTGGGTGCCGATCCCGCCCTTGGCCGAGATACAGATCGCCCTGGAAGACGCCGTGGCAGATGTCACGAAGCTGGAAGGTTACGAGCTGAAACGCATCATGCGGACCGGCACGGTGGCGAGCCTCGATAACCGGAACTGGGAACTGCGCGACACGCAGGGCCCGGTGCAACGGCTGAGCCAGAGCCGCGCCGTCGCGCTCGACATGGAAAGCGCCACCATCGCCGCGAACGGGTTTCGGTTCCGGGTGCCCTACGGCACGCTTCTGTGCGTTTCGGACAAACCGCTTCATGGCGAATTGAAACTGCCGGGCATGGCGAGCGACTTTTACAAGACGCAGGTCGGGCGACATCTGCTCATTGGTATTCGCGCCATGGAACGGCTCCGCGAAATGCCGTTGGAACGCATTCATAGCCGAAAGTTGAGGTCCTTCGACGAGACCGCCTTCCTCTGAAGCGTCACGTCTTTAACCTGGGACATCAATATAGAGGCGAGGCGCGGGCGGGCGCTTAAGCCTCGCACCGCGTTCCACCAAAAGCTGTGGTTCAGGTTTTTGGCGAAACGCTTTGGGTTGGATTTTCGCAATTTTCGCCGCGAAAGCGTTGTTTTCTTGCCGATCCGTCATTCTAACAGTTGTGTGTCCCCCCGCACTTCCCTTAAATGCGCGACATGTAACCCCCACGAATGGGACAGTGAGGAGATAATTATGACGAAACCGATGACCAAGACCCAACTCGTTGCGGCTCTGGCTGACGAAATGGGCACCGACAAGAAAGCCGCTTCGGGCGCGCTCGATGCCATCGTTTCGATCATCACCAAAGAAGTGTCGCAAGGCGGTGCCGTGACCCTTCCCGGTGTTGGCAAGATTTACTGCCGCGAGCGCCCCGAGCGTATGGTGCGCAACCCGGCCACCGGTGAGCAGATCAAGAAAGACGCCGACAAAGTGGTCAAGATGACCATCGCGAAGGCTCTGAAAGACTCCGTGAACTCCTGAGTTCCGGCGTTCTGAGAATTCCAAAAGGGTCGTCTTCGGGCGGCCCTTTTTCGTTGGGGTCTTTGCGGTCAGCGGTTCACCTGAGGTTCGCCGCGAGCTATCCGGTCGATCATCAGGGCCATACGAGCGGCGCACAATGGGTTGTGCCGCCCTGCCTATCGTTTAGGGTCGCGCGGCGAACTAGGGGGACACATGGACATTCGAGCAATCATCATGGGGCTGGTCTTCGCTTTGGCGTGGTCCTCGGCCTTTACGTCGGCCCGCGTGATCGTGGAGGTCGCACCGCCGATGACGGCACTGGCGATCCGGTTCGTGATCTCGGGGCTGATGGCGATGGGGCTTGCCGCCATGATGGGGCAGAAAATCCGGCTCACCCGGGGCCAGTGGATCTCCGTCGTGGTGTTCGGCGTGTGTCAAAACGCGCTCTACCTGGGTCTTAATTTCATCGCGATGCAGACCATCGAAGCAGGCTTCGCGTCGATCATCGCCTCCACCATGCCGCTGATCGTCGGGCTTCTGGGCTGGATCGTCTTTCGCGACCGGCTCCCCGGACTTGCCGTCATCGGGCTGGTCGTCGGCTTCGTTGGCGTCGCGCTAATCATGGGCAGTCGGATTTCCGGCGGGGTCGATCTCTACGGCCTCTCCCTTTGTGTCATCGCGGCCATCGCGCTCGCCATTGCGACCCTGTCGATGCGCGGGGCATCTGGGGGCGGCAACCTGTTGATGGTGGTCGGGCTCCAGATGATCGTCGGCGCCATCGCGCTGGCCCCCTTCGCCGCGATCTTCGAGCCCTTCGAAGTCACCTGGACCGGCAAGCTTCTCTTCGCCTTCGCCTATACCACGCTGGTTCCCGGTCTCGCCGCCACGTGGATCTGGTTTGCCCTGGTGCAACGGATCGGCGCGGTGAAGGCCGCGACCTTCCATTTCCTCAACCCGTTCTTCGGCGTCGCCATCGCCGCCGTCCTGCTGGGCGAGCGGCTTGGGCTTCTGGACGTCATCGGCGTCGCCATCGTGACGGTCGGCATCCTCGCGGTGCAGCTTGCCAAACAACAGCCGAAGAAACCGATCACGGCGGATCGCGTCGCCACCTGACCCTCACGTCACGGCGGCCCAGACCTGCATCGGTTGAAACATCGCCTCACGTCCTTGTCGGGTGACGGTGAGCACCACGTCGGACCATAAATGAGCATGGAATTGATCCTTGCATATGGCGCCGGCCTACTGACGCTCATCAACCCCTGCGTTTTGCCGGTGCTCCCCATCGTGCTGGCCACCGCGCTTCAGGCCCATCGCGCGGGGCCTGCCGTGCTCGCGCTCGGCATGTCGGTCAGCTTCGTGACCTTCGGGATGCTCGTCTCTACCGTTGGCTATGCCATCGGGCCGACCGAGGACACCATCGCCACCGCCGGCGCGATCCTGATGCTGGGCTTTGGCGTGATCCTTCTGGTGCCGCAGGCCAACGCGGTCTTCGCGAGCGCCACCGCTGGCCTTGCCGCCCGTGCCGATAGTGGCGTGGACGGCTTCGACCGCTCCTCGCTCTGGGGTCAGTTCGGCGCAGGCCTTTTGCTTGGCGCCGTGTGGAGCCCCTGCATCGGCCCCACGATCGGCGGTGCCATCGCGCTTGCCAGCCAGGGACAGGACCTCGCCTGGGCGTTCTCCATCATGGTGATGTTCGCCGCGGGCGTCTCCACCCTGATCCTCGCCATCGGCTACGGGCTGCGCGCCACGGCCCTGCGCAGGTTCGCCAATGTGAGCCGCCCGGTGCTCGGCGTCGCGTTTATCCTGGTCGGCGCGATGATCCTGTTCCGTATCAACCACATGATCGACGCCTGGGTGCTGCAAAACCTGCCCCCGTGGCTCGTCGATCTTTCCGTCGCCATCTAGGGAGAACCCCATGAACCGTCGCGCATTCCTTGCCACCACCGCTGCCGCAGCCCTGATCCCCGTGCTGGGCCAGGCCGCCACCATCGCCTACACCCCCGGCGCACTCAATCGCGCGCTCGACAGCGGCACGCCCGTCGTCCTGGACTACTTCGCACCGTGGTGCGGCACCTGTCAGGCCCAGCGCCGCGTGATCGCGCGCCTGTTCGAAGAGAACCCGGCCTACAAGGAGAAGATCACCTATATCGAGGTCGATTGGGACACCTACAAACGCGAGCCGATCACGCAGGACTACGGCGTGCCGCGCCGCTCCACCCTGATCGCCGTGGGCCGCGACAAGCGCGAAATCGGGCGTCTTGTGGCCCAGACCGGTTACGACGAGATCAAGGCGCTCTTCGACGCAGCCCTCGCCGATGCCACCGCCTAAAACGCTTCGGGACAAACTTGAATCACGAGTTTTTTCCCGAAGCGCGGGAAACGCTCACATGCTGCGCGGCGTTTCGAGACAAACCTGTTTCAGGTTTAACTCGAAACGCTTTAGGTCATCACGTACAACAGCAGGTTGACCGTGACGAAGGCCCCCACCGTCGACCCGAGCAGCGCGAGCGAGGCCAGACCTTCGCGCCCGATCTCCTGCGCGAAGACCACGTAGATCGCAAAGATCGGCATCGCGGCCGAGAGGATCACGGCGGTCCGCAGATCACCGCCCAGCGCCAGCCCGACCCCCGCCAGGGCCACCACGGCGGCCAGCGTGACGAGCGGTTGGACTACCAGCTTGCCGAGCGAAATCTGTGCCGCCAACCCCGCGTTCCCCTTGACCGGAATACCGGCGAGCGACCCGCCGATCACGACAAGCGCCAGCGCCGCCGCAGAGGCGGCAAGCGTCCCAAGCCCCCGGTCCACCGGGTCCGGCAAGGTGAGCCCCAGCGCCGAGAACGCAAGTCCCGACAGCAGCCCGATCACGAGCGGACGCTTGAGAACGCTCAACAAGACCCGTCCGATTTTCGCCCCGAGATGCTGTTCGCCGCCTTTCGACAGGTCCATGAACACCAGAGCGAGCGGAATGAAGAGCACGTTCTCGACGAGGAAATTCATCGCCAGCAACAGTCCGGCAATGTCAGGAAAAAGGATCAACATCAGCGGATAACCGACGAAGCCGGAGTTCGGACAGCTGGACCCCATGACCCCGACGGACCGACGCCCCGGATCGGTGACCAGTGAGAACCAGGCAAAAGCAATCACCATGGTCCCAAGCCCGCCCAGGGCATAGGCCGCCATGTAGGCCGGGTTGAACACCTCGCTGATGTCGCGGCTCGCCACCGCCTGGAAAATCAGGGCCGGCATGGCGACCTGCATGACGAAAGCCCCGAAAGCCTGCATCGCGGCAGGGGTGAACACCCCGAACCGCACCAACCCGAACCCCAAAGCGATCACCGCGAAGATCGGAAAGGTAATCGCGAGGATGGAAAGCATCAGCCGATGATCCCGCGCGGTCCTTCGCCCACCTGGGCGCGGTGCAGCAACAGGTGATCGAGGATGACACAGGCCGCCATCGCTTCACCCACCGGCACGGCACGGATGCCGACGCAGGGATCGTGGCGGCCCTTGGTCACGATTTCCGCGGGCTCGCCCGACTTGGTAATCGTCTTGCGGGTCGTGAGGATCGACGAGGTCGGCTTCACGGAAAACCGCACCACGATGTCCTGCCCGGTCGAAATCCCGCCAAGGATGCCGCCCGCATGGTTCGAGGAAAACACCGGCTTGCCGTCTTCGCCCATGTAAATCTCGTCCGCGTTCTCTTCACCGGTTAGCTCGGCGGCCCCCATGCCTTCGCCAATCTCCACGCCCTTCACGGCATTGATCGACATCATCGCGGCGGCAAGCTCGGTGTCGAGCTTGGCATAGATCGGCGCCCCCAGCCCGGCCGGGGCGCCGCGCACGACGACCTCGATCACCGCACCCACCGAGGAGCCGGACTTGCGCAGCCCATCGAGATAGTCGGCCCAGGTTGCGGCGGCGGTCGCGTCCGGCGTCCAGAACGGGTTTTTCTCGATCTGATCCCAGTCGATGTTGGCGCGGTCGATCTCATGCACCCCCATGCGCGTCATGTAGCCCCGGATTTCCAACCCCGGCGCAAGCGCGGCCAGCGCCTCGCGCGCAATGCCGCCAGCCGCCACGCGCGCGGCGGTTTCGCGCGCCGATGACCGCCCGCCGCCGCGCGGATCGCGGATACCGTATTTCTGCCAATAGGTGATATCGGCATGACCGGGGCGGAACTTCTCGGCGATCTCCGAGTAGTCCTTGGACCGCTGATCGGTGTTCTCGATCATGAGCTGCACCGGCGTCCCGGTGGTCTGACCCTCGTAGACACCGGACAGGATCCGAACCTCATCCGCCTCGCGCCGCTGGGTGGTATACTTGCTCTGCCCCGGTTTGCGCCGATCCAGCCAATGCTGCAGCATCGACGCCTCCAAGGGCACGCCCGGAGGCACCCCGTCGACCGTCGCCCCAAGAGCAGGCCCATGGCTTTCGCCCCATGTGGTCACGCGAAAGATATGTCCAAAACTGTTCATCATGGGCTCTCTCCTTGTCCCGCTTTCGGTAAACGACCCCCCCGAAAACCTCAACTCTTCTTCGTTTCCCAAATACTTCGGGGAGCGCGAGGGGCCGGGCCCCTCGTTCCGCCCGTGATCCGAAGGATCGCGGGCTCAAACCTGCGCGCGCCAGCGCTCCGTTTCGCAACCTCTTGCACATCATTCGAACCGCTCATAGTGTCTGCGTCACCTCGGGGTGCCATCGACCATGGCTGAGATGCGCAAGCGAACCCGTTGAACCTGAACCGGCTCATACCGGCGGAGGGAAGGTTTCGACCCAAGCGCAAAGGCCGCCGGTCTTCCCCCTTTCGCCCAACGCAATGGAGGATGACATGAGACGCACCATCATCGCCGCGGGTCTTGCCACGGCTGCAACCGCAGCTTCGGCGGAAACGCTCACCGTTTACACCTACGACAGCTTTGTCACCGAATGGGGGCCCGGTCCCGTGATCGAGGAAGCTTTCGAAGCCCAATGCGGCGGCTGCGACCTGGAGTTGATCGCCGTGGGCGACGGGGCCGAGATCCTGTCGCGCCTGCAACTCGAAGGCACGCGCACGGACGCGGATGTCGTGCTCGGGCTCGATTCGAACCTCGCCGCCGCCGCGCGGGACACGAAGCTCTTCGCGCAGCATGGCGTCAGTGCGCCGCAGCTCGATCTGCCGATCGAATGGGACGACGACATGTTCCTGCCCTTCGACTGGGGCTATTTCGCCTTCGTCTACGACAAGACCAAGCTCGACGATGTGCCTGCCTCTCTCGCGGAACTGGCCGAGAGCGACACCTCGATCATCATCCAGGACCCCCGCGCCTCGACACCGGGGCTGGGCATGATGCTCTGGGTGAAATCGGTCTATGGGGCGGAGGCGCAGGACTACTGGGAAAGCCTCTCCGACAACGTCGTCACCGTCACCAAGGGCTGGTCCGAGGCCTATGGTCTCTTCCTCGAAGGCGAAAGCGACATGGTGCTGTCCTATACCACCTCGCCCGCCTATCACCTGATCGCCGAGGACGACGATACCAAGGCTGCGGCGGCCTTTGCCGACGGGCATTACATGCAGATCGAAATCGCGGGCAAGGTCGCCTCGACGGATCAGGGCGATCTGGCGGATCAGTTCCTCGACTTCATGCTGTCGGACGATTTCCAATCCGCGATCCCCACCACGAACTGGATGTATCCCGCCAAGGTTCCGGCAGAAGGCCTGCCCGCCGGGTTCGAGACGCTCCATGTCCCGGATCAGGCGCTGGTCTATCTCGGCTCGGAAGCCCAGGACATCCGCGATGAGGCGCTCGAAGAGTGGCGCGCCGGGCTATCGCAGTAAATCGCACCTTCGTGGCGGGGGCCGTGGCCCTCGCCATTCCGCTGATCCTGACCTTCGGCACGCTTGTCGCCGTGGCGTGGCGGGCCGAAGGTGTTGGCGGCTTCGGCCCCGCCGATTGGTCGGCGCTGCGCTTTACCGTGGTGCAGGCGCTTCTGTCGGCGTTCCTGTCGATCCTCTTTGCCGTTCCCATCGCCCGCGCGCTGGCGCGACGCAGCTTCCCCGGACGTGCCGCGCTGGTCACGCTTCTGGGCGCGCCCTTCATCCTGCCGGTGATCGTCGCGGTCTTTGGCCTGATCTCGATCTTCGGTCGGTCTGGGCTGATCAGCCAGACGCTCGGCACGCTGGGCTTTGACCCGATCTCGATCTACGGCTTCCACGGCGTCGTTCTCGCGCATGTCTTTTTCAACATGCCGCTTGCCACGCGGCTTGTCCTGCAAGGCTGGCTCGCCATCCCCGGCGAGCGTTTCCGCCTTGCCGCCGCGCTCGGGTTCCGAAGCCGCGACATCGCCCGCCACCTTGAGCGCCCGATGCTGCGCGAGGTGCTGCCCGGCGCCTTCCTCGTCATTTTCCTGCTCTGCCTGACGTCTTTCGCGGTCGCGCTCGCGCTTGGCGGCGGTCCGCGCGCCACGACCATCGAGCTTGCGATCTACCAGGCCTTTCGCCTCGACTTCGACCTCGGTAAAGCGGCGCTTCTCGCGCTCGTCCAGGTGGTCCTTGGCGGTGTGGTGGCGCTCATCGCGCTTCGTGTTGCGCTCCCGGCGGGCTTCGGCGCGGGACTGGATCGGAGCGTTGCGCGGTGGGACGCTGACGGGCGCGGGGCCAAGGTGCTCGACACCGCGCTCATCACCGCTGCCACGCTGTTCCTGATCCTCCCGATCCTCTCCATCGCTGTCGATGGGCTGGGCCGCGTCGCCAGCCTGCCGCTGATCGTCTGGACCTCGGCCCTGCGTTCGATCGGCGTGGCCCTGACCTCGATCGTCATTACCTTCGCGCTCGCCCTGCCCATCGCCGCCTTCGCCGTGCATCGCCGGTCGCGGCTGGTCGAAGGGTTGGGCACGCTCACCATCGTCGCCTCGCCGCTTGTCATCGGCACCGGGCTGTTCATCGTCATCAACCCTATAGCCGACCCCTTTGCGCTCGCGCTACCCGTCACCGCGCTGGTCAACGCCACCATGTCGCTCCCCTTCGCGCTGCGCGCGCTGATCCCGGCGCTGGGACAAGTGGAGGCCGATTACGGGCGGCTCGCGGACAGCCTTGCCATGACCGGCCGCGCGCGCCTGCGTCGCCTCTGGCTTCCGCGCCTGACCCGACCGCTCGGTTTCACCGCCGGCCTAACCGGGGCGCTGTCGCTCGGCGATCTCGGGGTGATCGCGCTTTTCGCCAGTCCGGACAGCCCGACCCTGCCCCTGCAAATCTTCCGCCTGATGACCGCCTACCGTATGGAGGACGCGGCAGGCGCCTCGCTCGTCTTGCTCGCCCTGAGCCTCGGGGTGTTCTGGCTTTTCGACCAAGGAGGGCGTGTGAATGCTGACGCTTGACCACCTCACCCTGCGCGCGGGAGACTTTTCGCTCACCGCCGATCTGACCGTGGCCAAGGGGCGCAAGGTCGCGGTGCTCGGCCCCTCCGGGGCAGGGAAATCCACGCTTCTCGCCGGGATCGCGGGGTTCCTTGCGCCGGAGGAAGGACGCATATTGTGGGACGATGAAGACCTCGGCCCCATGGCACCGGGCGCGCGGCCCGTGTCGGTGATCTTCCAGGACAACAACCTGTTCCCCCACCTCACCGCCGCACAGAACGTCGGGCTAGGCCTGTCTCCGAACCTGAAGCTGTCTCAAACGGACCATACGCAGGTGAACGCGGCCTTGGAACGTGTCGGGCTCGGCGGGCTTGGCGCGCGCAAGCCCGCCGCGCTGTCCGGTGGCCAGATCGCCCGCGTCGCACTGGCCCGGGCGCTGTTGCGGCACAAACCCCTTCTGCTGCTCGATGAGCCGTTCGGCGCACTCGGTCCTGCCCTGCGGGCGGAAATGCTGGAGCTGGTCGGCAAACTCGCCGACGACACGGACGCCACGCTCATCATGGTAAGCCATGAACCCGAAGACGCGCGGCGCATTGCGGATGAGGTTATCCTGGTCGCAGGCGGCGAAGCACAGGCACCGCGCCCGACCGAGGATATTTTTCGCAACCCACCCGACGCGCTGCGCGATTACCTGGGATAACCGTCGGCATCGGCGATCTGTGCGGCAACGGTGGAAACGAAAAAGGGCGCCCCGAAGAGCGCCCTTTCGAATGGGTATCAGGCGTCGATCAGAGATCGAGTTCCTTGCCGTATTTGTGCGGCGCCCAGAGCTTCTTGTTGGTGAGATACAGAAGCGAGGCGAGCACGGCGAGAATGATCACGCCGACGAAACCGGCCTGTTTACGGGCCATCATCTTCGGCTCGGCCGTCCACATCAGGAAGGCAGCGACGTCTTCGGCCATCTGCTCTTCCGTTGCGGGCGTGCCGTCGTCGTATTCGATCAGGTCGTCGGACAGCTGCGGCGGCATGGAGACCCAGCCACCGTCAAACGCGGTGTTTCCATAAAGGAACTGGCCCGCCACCTCACGCTCTTCGCCGGTGAAGCCGGTGAGGAACGAGTAGATGTATTCCGGGCCACCGATGCCGTTCACAAGTTGGCTCAGACCGGTGCCTGCGGGGCCATGGAACCCCGCGCGGGCTTTCGCCATGAGCGACAGGTCCGGGCCCATGCCGAGGCCAGTGACAGCCGGGAAGTAATCCGACGGGATCGAGGGCCGGAAATCGTCCAGCTCTGCGTCGAACACTTCGTAGTTCTCGGCCGCATAGGCGCGCACTTCGTCTTCCGAGTAATTCAGACCACCGGGCTCATAGAGCGCGCGGAAGGCGACGAACTTCAGACCGTGACAGGCGCGGCAGACTTCCGAGTAGACTTTGAAGCCACGCTGAAGCTGCTCGATGTCATAGGTGCCAAACGGTCCTTCGAAGGAAAAGGCGATGTCCTCGATGTGGGCTTCACCGTCACCTGCCGCAAACGCGCCAGAGAGGCTCAAGGACAGAGCGGTGATCGCCGTAAGGGTGAGTTTCTTGATCATTTGTCTCGTCCCTTTCACTCGGCCGCCGACGGGCTGTCGGGGTAGTGATGTTTGAAGTCTTCTTCGATGGTTTCCGGCGGCGTCGTCGGCTTTTCGAAGATACCGAGCAGCGGCAGGACCACGAGGAAGTAGGCGAACCAGTAGGTTGCACCGATCAGCGAAATCCAGTCGTGCGGGAAGTTCGTGTCACGGGCGCCGACCCACATGAGAACCATGAAGTCGATGGCCAGAAGCCAGAACCACCACTTGAACGCCGGACGGTAACGGCCCGAACGGGTCGACGAGGTGTCGAGCCAAGGCGCCAGGACCATCACGAAGATCGCGCCGAACATGGCGAGCACGCCAAAGAACTTCGCGTCCACGATGCCGCCGGTGATCCAGCTCACGAACTGCACGGCCCAAACGTCGGCGGTGAAGGCACGCAGGATCGCGTAGAACGGCAGGTAGTACCATTCCGGAACGATGTGTGCGGGCGTCGCCAGCGGGTTGGCCTCGATGTAGTTGTCGGGGTGACCCAGGTAGTTCGGCATGAAGCCCACGACAGCCCAGAAGATCAGGAACACGATCGCGAGGGCGAAGAGATCCTTGATCACGAAGTAGGGCCAGAACGGAAGCGTGTCTTTCTTGGCTTCTTCCTTGGAGCCGCGACGCACCTCGACACCTGTCGGGTTGTTGTTGCCCGTGGTGTGGAAGGCCCAGATGTGGACGGCCACGAGGGCGGCGATCACGAAGGGCAGCAGGTAGTGCAGCGAGAAGAAGCGGTTCAGCGTGGCGTTGTCCACCGCCGGCCCGCCGAGGAGCCAGGTCTGGATGCCTTCGCCGATGAACGGGATCGCACCGAACAGGCCGGTGATCACGGTCGCGCCCCAGAAGGACATCTGACCCCAGGGCAGAACGTAGCCCAGGAAACCGGTGGCCATCATGGCAAGGTAGATCAGCATCCCGATGATCCAGGTCACTTCGCGCGGCGCCTTGTAGGAGCCGTAGTAGAGACCACGGAAGATATGGATATAGACCGCGATGAAGAACAGCGAAGCGCCGTTCGCGTGCATGTACCGCAGGAAGAAGCCGCCGTTCACGTCACGCATGATGTGCTCGATGGAGGCGAAAGCCATATCGACCTGTGGGGTGTAGTGCATCACGAGGATCACGCCGGTGACGATCTGCAACACGAGGCAGAAGGTCAGAACGATGCCCCAGATCCACATCCAGTTCAGGTTCTTGGGCGTGGGGATCATCAGCGTGTCATATGCAAGCGATACGATCGGAAGCCGCTTGTGCAGCCATTTTTCAAAGCCGGACTTCGGCTCGTAGTGGTCGTGGGGAATACCAGCCATCTTGTTCTCCCTTAGCCCAGCTGAATGGTGGAGTCGTCGACGAACTGCGCAACCGGAACCGGGAGGTTCTCAGGCGCAGGCCCGCGGCGAATACGGCCAGCGGTGTCGTAATGGGAACCGTGGCAGGGGCAGTACCACCCGCCGTAGTCACCGGCACCGTCGCCCAGCGGCACACAGCCGAGGTGCGTGCAGACGCCCATCATGACCAGCCACTTTTCGTCTTCGTCGAGGGTGCGGTTGCCGTCGGTCGCAGGTGCGGTGCCGTCGATGTTTTCATTCCGCGCCAGCGGGTCGGGCAGGGCCGACACGTCGTCTGCGTTCGCGGCGTCGATTTCGTCCTGCGTGCGGTAGCGGATGAACACCGGCTTGCCGAGCCACTTGACCGTCAGCTGGCTGCCTTCGGACATGCCCGAAATGTCGACACGGATCGACGACAGCGCCTGCACGTCCAACGACGGGTTCATCTGGTTGATCAGCGGCCAGACCGCGGCGCCCGTAGCGACAACGCCGGCACCGGCTGTGGCGTAGTAGAGGAAATCCCGGCGGGTTCCTTCGTGATCGTCTGTCTGCGACACGATTGCTCTCCCTAGCTAAGCCGCGGGTGCGGCCAAAATGTCCCATAGGCCAGCGGTCACCCACAGCCCATCGCGGCGGTGTTTAACGTTCAAAACAACCTCCGTCCAGCGGACAAACGCGCACAGACCCAAGAAATACTTGGACAAAGGGTCACGACGGATCGGAATTCCCCGGGTGCGGCCTGCAATCGTATTCGAAGTGATTCTGTCAGGATTTGCGCGCGGGAAGACAGGTTCAGTCACCCGGAACCGTGGCTTTCATCGACTCCCGCTCTGAAAACACGGCATACCAGTCATCGAGCGCACCGTGCCCCTTGCGCCATTCGCGATCCGGATGTCGGAAGTCAAGATAGCCCAGCGCACAGCCGACGGCGATCTGCCCTGCGTCAATCGGTCCCGACAAATGGCTCATCCAACGCATTTCCAGAGCAGTCAACGCGTTCTCGACCTTTGCCCATTGCGCTTCGAGCCAACCATGATCGACCTTGTCCTCGGGCCGCACGCGTTTTTCATAGACCATGTTCACGGCGCTATCGAGGATACCGTCGCCCGTGGCTTCGAGCGTCAGGACCTCCCACACCCGGTTCTCCCGGTACAGCAGCCCCCCGGCGCGGGCATCGAGATAACGGGTAATGACCCGGCTGTCGTAAAGCGTGCAGCCGTCTGGCCGCATCAGGGCCGGGATCTTGCCCGCAGAATGCGCGGCGGAGACTTCCGGTGGTGTATTGATCGGGCTGGTTGCGACCGCGATCATCTCGATCTCGTCGTCTTGGTCCGTTTCAAGCGCCGTCACACGCACCTTTCGCACGTAAGGAGAGGCGGCATTGCCCAGAAGCTGCATCATGTGATCCGTCCTTTACAGTTTGCGCACCCGGATGCGGGTCAACGCGCTGGCATCAATCTCGTAGGACGAACCGGAATTGCCAAGGGTGATCTTGCGTTTGAAACGCCCGGTCGCATTGGCCTGATCGGCCTCGCGCCGCAGGGTCATGCCTTCGGGCAGATCATCATGCGAATCCTCGGCCCGCTGGTCTCGCCGCCCGGGTTCGACCTTGCGCGCCGTGCGGCGGGCAACCGTATAGGTGGCGAGCGCAACGGCACCGTAACGAAGGGCGATACCGGCGATGGGGGCGAGAGGCAGCGGCATAATGTTTATCTCCTTTACATTGGAGCTTAGGAAGGGATGCGGGCCGAGTCCAATGATTTCGGTCGGAGGGTCTTGACCCGCGCGAAACATCGCCACCAGCCACCGGCAGACCGCACGACCCCAATGGATTGAGAACTGCGTCCCAACGGCGACCGCATCTTGGCATCGGTCGGGCGCGGTCGGGCGCGGTCGGCACCAAACGTGCGCATACCAGAAAACCAGTTTTCTGGTTTTCTGGTTTTCTGGTGAAAATGAATGTTTTTCATATGTTGGCAAGATAAATGTTCTCTCTTTCGACTATCTGTTAACGTTTGGCCCGCTGCTTTTTGCCGTGATTTTCAAGAGCAACGCGTCGACCAGCGACCAGTCGTGCAGGTCCAGTCGCACCGGAAGGACAAGCACTTTCGGGCGCAGCTGTGATGGCAGTCGGATCGCATCCTTTTCGGTCGTCACCATCTGCGCGCCCAAGGCCCAGGCCTCCCGTTCCATGCGGGTCATGAGCGCAGGCGTCAGCTCCTGGTGATCCGTCAAAGCGTGTTTGGCGACCACCTTCGCGCCCACGTCCTGGAGCGAGGCGAAGAACCGCTCGGGCACCCCGATGCCGGCAAAGGCGTAGACGCGCATCCCGCCCCAGTCCATGCCGGTTTGCAACGGCACGAGACGGGCGGGAACGGTTGGCACCTCGACGTCATACGCCTCTGCGAACCGATCCTGCGCGGCGTCCGTCCCGACCGTGATCATGACATCGGCCTCGGCCACCCCGACCTTGAGCGGGATCTTCAGCGGTCCGAAAGGGCGCGCGCGACCATTACCCAGGCCGCGCACCGCGTCTTCGACCAGGACGGCAACGTCCGGCACGACCGGTGGTATGGGCAGGCCTCCCTCAAGGACGACCACCTCCGCGCCTTCATCTTTGGCGGCAGCAAGCGCCGCCATCGGGTCATCCGCCACCCAGGTCGGTGCGAATGCCGCGATGAGGAGGGCCTCGTCGCCGACGTCGTCGGGCCTGTGCCTGCGCTCATCGACGCGCCGTGGCGCTCCTGTTCCGGAGGTGACCACGTGGACCACGCGACCTTGCGCGGCCAAGTGTTGCGCAAGCGCGATCACCGTGGGCGTTTTGCCGGTCCCGCCATGCGACAGGCTTCCGACCGCCACCACGGGCAGCGGAGCGCGCTGCGGCACCGGGCGCGCGCGGCCGATCAATCGCGCGAGAAGAGCCGTGAGCGCTCCCATCACACCCCGCACCGGTCCAGTATTTCCATGGACAATTCGACGACCCGATCAGTCGCCTGGGCCCCGTTGGTGGTGACCTCCCAGGCTGCCGCGGCCATCTGCGCCGCCCGGTCCGGGGCAAGCAGAAGCTCGACCGAGCGCCCGAGGCTCGACTGACCCGTGACCGCCCGCGCGGCCCCGGCGTCACGCAGCCTGGCAAAGCTTTCGGCCCAGGTTCCGTGCTGCGGACCAAAGAGCACCGCTGATCCCAGGGCCGCCGCTTCATAGGGATTGCGGACCGGACCACCTGACAGGGTTCCCCCCATGAACGTCACCGGCGACAGCCTGTACCACAGCCCCATCTCGTCCGGCTGGTCCGCGATGAAGATCTCGACCTCGGGTTCGGGTTCGTCCTCCAGGGAGCGCAGCCCGATTACCCAGCCCGATGCCTCAAGCCGCTTTGCGATCTCCACCCCGGACGAGAGATCCTCGGGCACCAGGACCAGAAGCAACCGGTGCGAGCGGCGCATTACTTGTTGATGAACGGCCTCGACGATCTCGACTTCGTCGCCGCTCACCCCGGCGGCGAGCCACACGGGACGCGCCGCGAGCTCTTCGGCGAGCATGTCTCGTTCAGCTTGCGAGCAGGGCAACGGCGCGGTGCCCTCCTGCAGGAAGCCGACCACCTCCAGCCGGTCCGGTTCGACACCCAAGGCCAGAAACCCGGCGACGGCGGTGTCGTCCCCTGCCAGCACATGGGAGAATCGCTTCAAAAGACTGCGCCGGATCCCGGGCAACCACCGGAAACCCGGCTTCTCGGGCACGCGGGCATCCACAAGGATCAGTTCGACGCCGTCCTTGGCCGTCGCGTCGATCAACCCCGGTTCGAACCGGTTTTCGGCCCAGAGGCACAGGTCCGGTTTCCAATGGTTCAGAAATGCCTCGGCCCCCGAGACGTAATCATAGGGCGCGTATTGAAGGATCACGGACCGTGGCAATCGCGCCTCAAGCGGATGAGACGGATCATGGCTGGCGGTGGTTACCAGGATGTTCAGATCGTCGCGCTCTTCCCAAAGCCGGTCGATCAGTTCGGGAAACCCCAGCGCCTCGCCTTCGTTTCCCGCGTGAAGCCAGACCAAGGGCCCGTCGGGTCGCGGCACCTGTGTCCGCCCCAATCGCTCGGTGCCACGCTCGGGGTCTTCCAGACCCTCGGCCACAGCCTTTTCCAACCGCGCCTGTGCCCGCGCGTTGCCGCGGAGCCGTTGCGCCGCCAAGTATACGGCCAAACCCGGTTTCTTACTCATGAAGTTCTGCCTTCTCTTGGCGGCAAACTACCTCACCGGGATCGCAGGGGAAAGCGATCAGCCCTTGGCGACCGCGTCATATCCTGCCTGTTTGATCGCCTCGCCGACGGCTTTCGTGCCAGCCGCGCTGTCCACGTCCACCTCCCGCGCCTCCATGTCGAAATCCAGGATAGCGCCGTCATCAAGCTCAAGCACGGCGTCTTCGATCTTCGCCTTGCAGTGTCCGCAGGTCATGTTCGGAACGGAAAAAGTGGTCATGTCGGTTCTCCTTTGGACCAGAGGTGGGCCGACCGACGCGGGACGTCAACGGACAAGAGCCAACAAATCGGCCCTGCCCCTTGACCTTCCAGTAACTGGAACCCTTATCTGTTGCCCAAAGGAGACTCCCAGATGACCGATATGCAAGTGAAAGTGGAAGGCATGACCTGTGCGGCCTGCGTCGCGCGGGTGGAGGATGCCTTGGGCGATCTCCCGCATGTCGCCGCGCCCAGCGTCAATCTCGCGGGCGAAACCGCCCGGTTTTCGCTCGACGATCCGGCACGCCTGGCCGAAACCGCACAGGCTCTGGCCAAGGCGGGTTACCCGGTCGTGACGGATGAGGTGGAACTGGTCGTCGACGGTATGGACGATGCCTCTGCCGTGGCCAGTGTCGAGGCGGCGCTGGGCGAATTGCCCGGTGTGCTGGAGGCGAGCGCGAACCCGGCCAGCGACATTGCGCGGGTAAAATTCGCAGCTGGCACGTTGCGGCCATCCGAAATCGCGGCCGCCATCAGCGCAACAGGCTATGAGGCGCATTTGAAGTCCGGCGGATCTCTGGATCTCGAGGCCCGAAAGGCCGCCGAGGTGACAAAGCTCGGGCATTTCACGGTGATCGCCGCGCTCCTCACCTTGCCCGTCTTCGTCGTGGAGATGGGCGGCCACCTGTTTCCTGCCGTGCATCACTGGGTGAACGCAACCATCGGGATGCAGACCTCGCGGATCGCGCAGTTCGTCCTGACCCTCGCCGTGCTCGCCGGTCCGGGCCGCCGGTTTTACGCCAAGGGGCTTCCGCAACTCGCGCGATTGACGCCGGACATGAACAGCCTCGTTGCCGTCGGCACCCTCGCGGCTTTCGGCTATTCCACCCTCGCGACCTTCGCGCCCGGGATTTTCCCGGAGGGCACCGCCAACGTCTACTTCGAGAGTGCGGCAGTGATCGTGACGCTCATCCTTTTCGGTCGCTGGATGGAGGCCCGCGCCAAGGGACGCACAGGCGACGCCATCCGGGCGCTGATGAACCTCGCGCCAAAGACCGCGCGGGTTGAGCGGAACGGCGAAACCCTGGACGTGCCGACGGATGACATTCATCCCGGCGACATCGTGCTCACCCGTCCCGGCGAAGCGATCGCAGTGGATGGTGAGGTTCTGAGCGGCGCATCCTACGTGGACGAGAGCATGATCACTGGCGAACCCGTCCCGGTCGAGCGCGGCCCCGGTGATCCTGTCACGGGGGGCACCGTCAACGGCGAGGCAGCCCTACGGATCACCGCGACCCGCGTGGGGGCGGACACGACCCTGTCACAGATCATCCGAATGGTCGAACAGGCCCAGGGGGCGAAGCTTCCCATTCAGTCGCTGGTCGACCAGATTACCCGTGTCTTCGTGCCCGTGGTCATGTCCATTGCGGCCCTGACAATCGCCGCCTGGCTCATCTTCGGGCCAGACCCGGCGCTTTCTTTTGCGCTCGTCGCCGGGGTCGCGGTTCTCATCATCGCCTGCCCCTGTGCGATGGGGCTCGCCACGCCCACTTCGATCATGGTCGGCACCGGCCGCGGTGCGGAGCTGGGTGTCCTGTTTCGACAAGGCGACGCACTCCAGAAGCTCGAAGGGGCCAGGGTTGTCGCCTTTGACAAGACCGGGACGCTGACCAAGGGCCAGCCGGAACTGACCGATGTAGTCTGTGTCGACGGGGTGGACCGCGACACCGTTCTGCGCCTCGCCGCAAGCGCCGAGAGCCAGTCCGAGCACCCGATTGCCAGCGCCATTCTGCGGGGCTTTGACGGGACACCTCCGGCCCCTGATACAACCCGCGCCCTGCCGGGGTTCGGTTTGAAGGCCGAGATCGAGGGAAAAGCGGTCCTGATCGGGGCCGACCGCCTGATGACGCGGGAGAAAATCGACACGAGCGCCCTGACATCCGAAGCGGCACGCCTCGCCAAAATGGGCAAGACCCCGCTTTTCGTGGCCGTGGACGGGGCGCTCGCCGCTCTGCTTGCCGTCGAAGACCCGATCAAGGAAACAACCCCCGACGCCATCAAGGCGCTGCACGCGATGGGGCTGAAGACCGCGATGATCACCGGGGATGCGCAAGCGACGGCAGAGGCCATCGCCGCTCGTGTCGGGATCGACAGCGTGCAGGCCGAAGTGCTGCCGCGCGGGAAAGTAAAAGCCATCGAGGCGCTGAAAACCCAATACGGCACCACTGCTTTCGTCGGGGACGGCATCAACGACGCCCCCGCACTCGCTGCGGCCGACATTGGCCTTGCCATCGGCACGGGCACCGACGTTGCGATCGGCGCGGCGGACGTGGTGCTTGTCTCGGGCGAACTCTCGGGCGTCGCCACGGCGCTCCACCTGAGCCGACAGACCATGCGCAACATCCGGCAAAACCTGTTCTGGGCGTTCGGTTACAACGTCGTGCTGATCCCCGTCGCTGCCGGGGCGCTATACCCCGTCATCGGGCTGATGCTCTCCCCCATGCTCGCTGCCTTCGCCATGGCAATGTCATCGGTCTTTGTTCTCGCAAACGCGCTGCGACTGCGCTTCGTAAAGGTGCCCGCATGAACATTTCCCAAGCCGCCGAAGCCTCGGGCCTGCCCGCGAAAACCATCCGGTATTACGAAGAGATCGAGCTGGTGAAACCGGAGCGAAACGCCAACGGATACCGCGCGTTCACGGACACCGACATCCACAACCTGACCTTCCTCGCCCGTGCCCGCGCGCTCGGGTTTTCCATAGAGGACTGCCGCGCGCTTCTGGCGCTCTACGACGACAAGAGCCGCGCCTCGTCGGACGTGCGCAAGATCGCCCTGCGGCATCTGGACGAGATCGAGGCCAAGATAGCGGACCTCACCGCCATGCGCGACACGCTCTCGCACCTCGTGCAGACCTGCCATGGCGACGACCGACCGGATTGCCCGATCCTGAAAGGGCTTGGGGATGACGATCCCACCAGGACGTAAAAAAGGGCGGCCTGTCCGACCGCCCTTTCCCGTGTACGTCCAAGCCGCTTACTGAAGCGCCATGTCCGTGATTTCCAGCGTGTAGGCGCCTTCCGGCTCTTTCGTGATGACCGGATCGGAGCCGCCCGCCATCAGCGTAGCGACGGTGCGCTCGTAGTCGGACACGTCCAGCGCGCCGGAGGAACCAGCGGTCAGCTTCGCCACTTCACCCATCATGCGCTTTTGGTGCTTTTCGGTCTGCGCGCCGGTTTCATCGTATTCAAGTACGATCATCGCCGCTTCGTCCGGGTTCTCTTCGGCGTATTTCCAGCCTTTCATGGACGCGGCCACGAAGCGTGCCATCTTGTCCTTGAACGCCTCGTCTTCGAGGTTCTCTTCCAGCACGTAGAGACCATCTTCCAGCGTCGCGACGCCCTGGTCTTCGTACTTGAAGGTCACGAGGTCATCCTCGGCGATCCCAGCGTCGATGACCTGCCAGTACTCGTTGTAGGTCATCGTGGAAATACAGGCGGCCTGACCCTGAAGCAGCGGGTCCACGTTGAAGCCCTGCTTGAGCACTTCGACGCCGTCTTCGCCACCATCAGTCGAGATACCGAGCGTGCTCATCCAGCTCAGGAACGGATACTCGTTACCGAAGAACCAGACGCCCAGCGTGTTGCCGGGGAAATCGTCGGGGCTGGCAACGCCGGTCTCTTCCAGACAGGTCAGCATCATGCCCGACGACTTGAAGGGCTGCGCGATATTGACGAGCGGCAAACCCTGCTCGCGCGCCGCGAGTGCGGCGGGCATCCATTCGACGATCACGTCGGCCCCGCCGCCAGCGATCACCTGCGGAGGCGCGATGTCCGGGCCGCCCGGTTTGATGGTCACGTCCAGATCGGCCTCTTCGTAGAACCCTTTCTCCAGCGCCACGTAGTAGCCCCCGAACTGTGCTTGCGTGACCCATTTGAGCTGAAGCGTCACCTCGTCCTGCGCAAAGGCTGCGCCGGAGGTTAGGGCAAGCGCGGCGGCTGCGTATTTCATTGGTTTCATCATAGTTTTGACTCCCGTTGGTGTTGGCTCGTTTTCAGCCTCTTTGTGAGGGGTGCCAGAAGGTGACCCCCTTTTCTATCAATGCCACAGCCCCGTAGAAGGCGCTGCCAGCAATCGCGGCAACCGCGATTTCCGCCCAGACCATATCAAGCCTGAGCCGTCCGACCTCGGTCGAAATCCGAAAACCCATGCCTCTGATCGGACTGCCGAAAAACTCGGCGACGATTGCCCCGATCAGGGCCAGGGTTGTTGAAATTTTAAGCCCGTTGAAGATGAAGGGCATGGCGGCCGGAAGCCGCAATTTCAGCAGGGTCTGCATGTAGTTGGCGTGGTAGGTCGCCATCAGATCGCGCTGCATCGCGGTGGTCGAGGCCAGGCCTTGCACCGTGTTCACCAGCATCGGGAAGAACACCATCACGACGACCACGGCGGCTTTGGACTGCCAGTCGAACCCGAACCACATGACGAGGATCGGTGCGGTGCCCACGATCGGCAGCGCCGCGATGAAATTGCCGACGGGCAGTAGCCCTGCCTGAAGGAATTTCGACCGGTCGATGAGGATCGCTGTCAAAACCGCCGAGCCGCAACCGATGAAGTAACCCGACAAGGCGCCCTTGATGAAGGTCTGCACGAAATCCTCCCAAAGCGTCGGGATTTCGGCCACGAAACGCGCGGCGATCACGGAGGGTGCGGGCAGGATGACAAGGGGCACTTCAAGGCCCCGCACGACACCCTCCCAGACCACCAGGATAGTGACCCCGAAAATGATCGGCACGCCCAGCCGGATCGACCGCTTGTCGGACCACTTGGAGTTCGACAGGAACACGTTGAGCGCGAAGGCCGCGGCCCAGAATGCCAATGCAAAGACCAACCATGTCCAGCTCATGCTTCCATCCCCATGCGTTTAAGGGTTCGACGTTGGATCATCCCGATCACCCCGACGAGGATCGCGGCAAGGATCGCGGCGGCGAACAGCGCGGACCAGATCTGAATGGTCTGGCCATAATAGCTTCCCGACAGCATCCGCGCGCCCAAGCCGCGTATCGCCCCCGCCGGCAGTTCGCCAACGATGGTCCCGACCAGCGCGGCGGCGATCCCCACTTTGAGAGAGGCAAAGAGATAGGGCATTGAAGCGGGCAAGCGCAGTTTCCAGAACGTCTGGCCTTGGGAGGCGCTATAGGTGCGCATCAGGTCGAGGTCCATCATCGCGGGGCTGCGTAGCCCTTTGACCATGCCGACGACCACCGGGAAGAAACTTAGATAGGCCGAGATGATCGCTTTCGGGATCAGCCCGGAAATGCCCATCGAATTCAGGACCACGATAATCATCGGTGCGATGGCGAGGATCGGAATGGTCTGCGAGGCGATGGCCCAGGGCATGACGCCCAGATCCATGGCGCGGCTGTGGACGATGCCGACCGCCAGCAAGATCCCCGCCATGGTGCCGATCAGGAAACCGACGGCGGTGGCCGACAGTGTGTACCATGCGTGGGTGATGAGCGACCGGCGCGAAAAAGCCTTACCTTCAAGCGCCATGGCCCCGGTGGACCCCCAAAGTTCAGACAGAACCTGGTGCGGTGCGGGAAGGCGCGGGCGCTCCTGCGACCACGTATCCGCGATCAACTCGCTCGTGGTCAGGGTGGTGTCCGCGCGGGCCGACTGGTCCTGCGCCCATTTCGCGTTCATCGGAACGGCGGCGACATACCAGATGACGACGATCGCCGCGACAACGGTCAGGATGGGAAGGATGTTCTTCACGCTCCGCCCTCCCGCGTCGAAAGCCACCGCCAATCGAGCCAAGCGATGAGCGGTGATGCAACCGGGATCGCCCAGGCAAGCAGAACGATCAACGCCCCGAAGGCGTGATCCGTGTCTACGGTTCGTGCAACGCCGAGGACCAGGAGCCAAACGACCCCGAGGAGCAGCATCCGCCCGGTGAAGCGGCGTTTCAGAGCGGCGCGATCAGTCATAACTGTGCCCTTCCCGAAGCCCTTCGCGCACGCGGTGGGCGACATCGAGGAACTCCTTGGAATCGCGGATGTCCAAAGGCCGCTCTTTCGGAAGCGGGCTTTCGATCACATCCGTAATCCGGCCCGGACGGGGGCTCATCACGACGATCTTGGTGGAGAGATACACGGCTTCGGGAATGGAGTGGGTGACGAAAGCGATGGTCTTTTCCGTCCGCGCCCAAAGCTCCAGAAGTTGTTCGTTCAGGTGGTCGCGCACGATCTCGTCCAGCGCGCCGAAGGGTTCGTCCATCAGCATGATGTCAGCATCAAAGGACAGCGCCCGCGCGATGCTCGCCCGTTGCTGCATCCCGCCCGAGAGTTGCCACGGGAATTTCTTTTCGAAGCCCGCGAGGTCCACCAATTCGAGCACCTTGCGCACCCGTTCGTCATGTTCCTGCTTGGGAATGCCCATGATCTCCAGCGGCAGGCGAATATTGCCACCGATGGTGCGCCATGGATAAAGCCCTGCCGCCTGGAACACGTAGCCATAGGCGCGGCTCCTGCGGGCTTCGTCCGGCGTCATGTCGTTCACGCTGACGGAACCACCTGTCGCATGTTCCAATCCGGCGATCACGCGCAGAAAAGTGGTTTTGCCACAGCCCGAGGGGCCGATGAAACTCACGAAATCGCCCTTGTCGATTTCAAGGCTCACGCCCTTGAGCGCATGTATCGGACCATCGTTGGTCTCGAATGTAAGGTCGAGGTCTTTCGCCTCGATCACGGGTTTCTTCACGTCCCTAGTCCCCATAGTTTCGGCTCCGCGAATTCCACCGAGTTGCCCGCTGGATCGCGCACGTAGATGCTACGCGGTCCGTGCGGCCAATGGAAATCCGCTTCTACCTCAATTCCCTCGTCGCCCAGATGAGCGAGCCATCCGTCCAGGTCTGCGCCCGGAACGGAAAAACAAATATGTCCCGCGCCTTTTGCCCCGTGTGGCGGGACCGGCAGCTTGCCTTCCCCCGGCGGCACCACGGTTTCCTCGGCATTGAAGGCCAGCACGACGCTCGGCCCACAAGCGAAAAACACGTGGCGCGGATCATGCCGCGTGATGACATCCAGCCCCACGACACCGGCATAGAATCCCTCGGCCTTGTCCAGATCGTCGACATAGACCGCGGCTTCCAGGACGCCGGTGGGTTTGGCGGGGCTGGCCAAGTCTTACACCCCCGTCGCCGGAATACCGGTGCGTTCAATGGGCTGTGGCGCGGTCAGCTCTTTCCACTTCGACAGCGCGGTGTTGACGGTTGCATTCGGCTCCCGGGCAACGAATTTGCCGTGGCCCGATTGCTCCTGCAGGTCGCCATCCATCACGGCGACCATGCCGCGGGTCAGAACGTAGCGCGGCAAGCCTTTGACGTATTTTCCTTCGAACACGTTGTAGTCGATCGAGGAGGCCTGCGTCTCTGCGGTGATCGTCTTTTCCTTTTCCGGGTCGAGCACGAGGATATCGGCATCAGCCCCGACAAGGATCGCGCCCTTCTGCGGGTAGCAGTTCAGGATCTTGGCGATATTGGTCGAAGTCACGGCGACAAATTCGTTCATCGTCAGACGGCCCGTGCCGACGCCATAGGTCCAGAGCATCGGGATACGATCCTCAAGCCCGCCGGTGCCGTTCGGTATCTTCGTGAAGTCCCCGACACCGTAGCGTTTCTGCTCGGTCGTGAAAGCGCAGTGATCGGTGGCGACAACCGACAGCGAGCCAGACGCAAGCCCCGCCCAGAGGCTGTCCTGGTGTTTCTTGTTGCGGAATGGGGGCGACATGACGCGGCGGGCGGCGTGATCCCAATCCTCGTTGAAATACTCGCTTTCATCTAGCGTCAGGTGCTGGATCAGAGGCTCGCCCCAGACCCGCTTGCCTTGCATCTTGGCCCGGCGGATCGCTTCGTGGCTTTCCTCGCAAGAGGTGTGCACGACATAGAGCGGCGCACCCGCCATATCGGCGATCATGATCGCGCGGTTGGTGGCCTCGCCTTCGACCTGGGGCGGGCGGGAATAGGCGTGCGCCTCGGGGCCGGTATTCCCTTCGGCCAGAAGCTTGGCGGACAGTTCCGCCACCACATCGCCGTTCTCGGCGTGGACCATCGGTGTCGCGCCCAGTTCGGCCAGGCGCAGGAACGAGGAATAGAGCTCGTCGTCATTCACCATCAGCGCGCCCTTGTAGGCCAGGAAGTGCTTGAACGTGTTGATCCCGCGCTCTTTGACGACCGTCTCCATTTCGTCGAAGACCTGCTCGCTCCACCATGTAACCGCCATGTGGAACGAATAATCGCAGGCCGCCGTGGTCGATTTGTTGTCCCAGCGCTTGAGCGCGTCGAGCAGGCTTTCACCGGGGTTCGGCAGGGCGAAATCCACCACCATCGTGGTGCCACCGGCAAGCGCCGCACGCGTGCCGCTTTCAAAGTCGTCGGAGGAATAGGTGCCCATGAAGGGCATCTCCAGGTGGGTATGCGGGTCGATCCCGCCCGGCATGACATAACAGCCGGTGGCGTCCAGCACCTCGTCGCCCGAGAGGCCTTGGCCGATCTCGATGATCTTGCCGCCTTCGATCAGAACGTCTGCCTTGTAGGTCAGGTCGGCGGTGACGATGGTGCCGTCTTTGATGACTTTGGTTGGCATGTCTCTCTCCTGTCAGTCTATTTGACGCATCCGGGTCTCTGCCCGATTTCTGCGTATTTCACTCGGCCCCGATCATATGATGCAATAGGGCTGATCGGTAAAACCCGCGGTCCGCATCTCGGCCGTCACCACGGGCTGAATTTCTGTTCCTTTCAGGTAGTCGTCGCATGGGCCGCCCGGTCCATCCGCCGGATCGCGGAAGGTGAAGATATGGCCACGTTTGGTGTCTGCAGGCACCGCGTCGAGCACGGCTTGCGGGATAGGGTCTTCGGCAATGACGTAATGGCGCGGCAACTTGATTACGGTCTGCGCCGTCGCTGGGGCCGCGACGCTCAGCGCGAGGGCCAAAACGATATGCCGGGTCATCCACATCTCACACACTCGAATAACAACCGATGGCATCGCCATGAACCGATATATCGCAGGGGCCGAACTTGCTCTCGACGGCGAGCGAGAAAACGTCCGACCATGGGAGCCAAAAGACCCGGTAAGGCCCCTTGCGGGTGGTCACGGCCCAGGCGTGGTCGGTGATCCCGCCGGGCAGGTTCACCTCCAGCAATTCCGGCTCGATCAGCGCCGCCTTGAAGTCCGCGAACCGCGCCGCGTTCAGATCGGCGAATCCGGCATCCGCCGTCGCCGGGTCATACCCCGTGATCTCGGCGTCGAGCTTGGTCTTGATATGGGCAATCTCTTGCATGTCGGCGGGGGTGGGCATCACGGCGTCTCCCCGAACGGGATGAGGCGCCGGATCAGGTCCGGGGCGGGCGTCATGGGGCCACCCCGTCCCGGGCTTGACCCGGGACCTCCACCCCGAGTCGAACCCGGAGTTTGTATCGCAAGGCCTTGGATCAAGACACGATCTCCGCTGTTTCCAGCGCCGCATGGAACATGACATCGGCACCAGCGGTGGCCCATTCTTTCGAAATGTCCTCGGCCTCGTTGTGGCTGAGGCCATCGACGCAGGGGCACATGATCATCGAGGTCGGCGCGACCTGGTTGATCCAGCAGGCATCGTGGCCCGCGCCGGAAATCAGGTCGCGGTGGCTGTAGCCCAACCGTTCGGCGGCGTTGCGCACGGCGGTGACGCAGCTTTCGTCGAAAGCCACCGGGTCGAAGCCGCCGACTTTTTCCAGCTCGACCTCCAGCCCCATGTCCTCCGCGATCTTCTTCGCACCCGCATCCAGGCGTTTCTCCATGTCCGTGATGACGTCCAACTCGGGGTGGCGGAAATCGACGGTAAAGATCGCCTTGCCGGGGATCACGTTACGGGAGTTCGGGTGAACCTCGATATGCCCTGCCGCGCCGACCGCATGGGGCGCGTGGCTGAGTGCGATTTCGTTCACCAACTCAAGGATACGCGCCATGCCTAACCCTGCGTTCTTGCGCATGGGCATCGGGGTGGACCCCGTGTGGGCCTCTTTCCCCGTCACGGTGACCTGGGTCCACGACAGACCCTGACCATGGGTGACGACACCGATGTCCTTGCCTTCGGCTTCGAGAATCGGACCCTGTTCGATGTGCAGTTCGAACATGGCGTGCATCTTGCGCGCGCCGACCTCTTCGTCGCCAACCCAGCCGATACGCTTCAACTCATCCCCGAATTTCTTGCCCTCGGCGTCTTCCCGGTCATAGGCCCAATCCTGCGTATGGATACCCGCGAACACGCCGGACGACAGCATGGCCGGGGCGAAACGCGTGCCCTCCTCGTTGGTCCAGTTGGCAATGACGATGGGATGTTTCGTCTTGATCCCGAGATCATTCATGGAGCGCACGGCCTCCAGCGCGCCGAGCACACCCAGAACGCCGTCGTATTTGCCGCCCGTCGGCTGGGTATCGAGGTGCGAGCCCATGTAAACGGGGAGCGCATCGGGGTCTTCGCCGGGGCGCGTGGCGAACATGTTCCCCATGGTATCGACGCCCATGGAGCAGCCTGCATCCTCACACCATTTCTGGAACAGCGCGCGGCCTTCGGCATCCGCATCGGTCAGCGTCTGACGGTTGTTGCCACCCGCGACGCCCGGTCCGATCTTGGCCATCTCCATGAGACTGTCCCAGAGCCGGTCGCCGTTGATACGCAGGTTTTCACCCGGTGCATTGGAGGAAGCTGCCATGATTTTCTCCTGTCATCTCGTCGCAGGGGCTACTTTGCCTGAGGGTCAGGCGGTTTGCCCAGAAAATAAGCGGCAGGAAAGCGGCACGGCCCCTGAAGGGGGCGTCCGAATGATGCGTTCGGACGCGTGATTTCCGCATTGTGACGCGCGTCCACTTCCCTGTCAGGTATCTCCAACCTCTTGTTTCTCTGAGGCCGGAGCATGTCCGAATGTTTTGACCATCCGGTTAAATCGAGGCTAGCACAGCCCCTTCGACTGTCAAATCACTGTCCGCGCGAAATGCACGCCAGCGGATCACCGTCCGGGTTGTTCGGATGCTCAAGCCACGTGCGCTTGTCGTCCTCGGCGGGAATCGTCATCCCGGTGCGCTCGTCGACCTCGCCGGGCTTCAGGGTGCGCATGGTGATGCAATCGTCCACCGGGCAGACATTGACGCAGAGGTTGCAGGCAACGCATTCGTCATCCTTCACCGTAAAGACCCGGTCGTCGCTCATCGCGATGGCCTGGTGCGACGTGTCCTCGCAAGCCGCGAAGCAGCGTCCACAGGAAATGCAAAGGTCTTGATTGATCTCGGCCTTGGTCACGTAGTCGAGGTTCAGATGCTGCCAATCGGTGACCTTGGGCGTGGCCATGCCGATGAAGTCCGAGGTCTTCTCATAACCCTTCTCGTCCATCCACTGGCTCATGCCGGAGATCATCTCCTGCACGATCTTGAAGCCATAGGTCATGGCAGCGGTACAGACCTGCGCGTTCCCCGCGCCCAGCGCCATGAACTCCGCCGCATCGCGCCACGTCGAGATGCCGCCGATAGCGGAAATCGGGATGCCGGCGGTGTGTTCGTTTCGGGCCACCTCGGCGATCATGTTCATGGCGATGGGTTTCACCGCCGGGCCGCAATAGCCGCCGTGTGTGCCCTTGCCGTCGATCATGGGTTCCGGGCACATCTCATCGAGGTTCACGGAGGTGATCGAGTTGATCGTGTTGATCATCGACACGGCATCCGCCCCACCTTCCTTCGCGGCCTGCGCGGGCTTGGTGATGTCGGTGATGTTCGGCGTCAGCTTGACGATACAGGGCAGGTCGGAGTGCTTTTTCACCCATTCCGCGATCTGACCGACGTATTCCGGCACTTGGCCGACGGCGGACCCCATGCCCCGTTCTGCCATGCCGTGCGGGCAGCCGAAGTTCAGCTCGACGCCATCCGCGCCGGTTTCGCCAACCCTATCAAGGATCTTGCGCCAGGCGTCTTCCTCCAGCGGCACCATGAGCGACACGACCACGGCCCGGTCGGGGTAGTCGGCCTTGACCCGCTTGATCTCGTCGAGGTTGGTTTGCAGCGGGCGGTCGGTGATAAGCTCGATGTTGTTCAACCCCAAAAGCCGCCGATCCGCGCCGTAGATCGCGCCGTAGCGCGGGCCTGACACGTTGACGACCGGCGGACCGTCCTCGCCCAGCGTTTTCCAGACAACGCCGCCCCAACCGGCCTCGAAGGCGCGGCGGACGTTGTATTCCTTGTCGGTGGGCGGGGCCGAAGCCAGCCAGAAGGGGTTGGGGGATTTGATCCCGATGAAGTCTGTCGTGAGGTCTGCCATGGCTAAGCTCTCCTTGGCTCTGACGGGCGGGCGCGTGGCCTCAGCCCATCAATGTCGCGTGAATATCTTCGGCGGCGTCGCGGCCCTCGGCCACGGCGGTCACGGTGAGATCGTCGCCCCCCGAGGCACAGTCGCCCCCGGCCCAGACGCCCGGACGGTTGGTGCGCCCGGTCTCGGTGACCGAGACTTTGCGCCCTTCCATCTCAAGCCCGTGGGTATCGCCCAGCGCCTGGCCGATAGCTTTGAAGACCTGGTCGGCGACAAGCGTAAAGGTCTCACCCGTCGGTTTGGCGGAGGCGTCGGTATAGGCGAATTCGACCGCCTCGACCGAGCCGTCCCCGATGATCTTTTGCGGGGCGGCATGGGGGATGATCTTCACACCCTTGGAGGCGGCGAGGTCCTGTTCGTACTTGGACGCGGGCATCTGCGTCTGACCGCGACGATAGACGAGGTTCACCTCCTCGGCCCCCAGAAGCTTCGACTGCACGGCGGCATCCACGGCGGTCATGCCGCCGCCGATCACTACCACGCGCCGCCCGATGGGCAGGGTCGACAGGTCCTCTGTCTGGCGCAGGGTTTCGATGAAATCGACCGCATCCGACACGCCGTCGAGCTCTTCACCCTCGATCCCGAGTTTGTTCGTGTCCCCAAGACCGATCCCGAGGAATACCGCATCGAACTCTTCGGCCAGACCGTCGAGGTGCACGGTGGTGCCCAGCGCCGAATCGAGTTTCATTTCGATCCCGCCGATGCCCATGAGCCATTCAACTTCGCGCGCCGCGAAGTCTTCGACGCTCTTGTAGGAGGCGATGCCGAACTCGTTCAAACCGCCCGCTTTTTTGCGCGCGTCATGGATCACGACGTCATGGCCTTTCATCGCCAGACGGTGCGCACAGGCAAGGCCGGCGGGCCCTGCGCCCACGACCGCGACCCGTTTGCCGGTGGGTTCGGCACGTGTGAAGGGGTGCTCGTTTTTCCACATGAGCGTGTCGGTGGCAAAACGTTGAAGCCGTCCGATCTGAACCGGCTCACCTTCCGCCGTTTCACGCACGCAAACCTCTTCGCAAAGGTTTTCCGTGGGGCACACACGGGCACACATACCGCCCAGAATGTTCTGATCCAGAATGGTCTTGGCCGCCGCTTCGGGCGTGCCGGTCATGATCTGGCGAATGAAGAGCGGAATGTCGATCGAGGTCGGACACGCCTCCATACAAGGCGCGTCGTAGCAGAAGTAACACCGATCCGACGCGACATGCGCTTCATGCGCGTCGAGCGGGGGGTGAAGGTCGGAAAAATTGTCGGCCAGCGTCGCGGCGTCCAATCGGCTGGCGACCACACCCGGTGTCGTCGGGGAATGGGTCATGGCTGTCTCCCTGTCTTTATCGTTGGGGCCACGCTTGCACGGGTTTAAAATTTTATCAAATGGTAAATTTTATCCGCAGCGCAGCAAAAATGACGGGATGCTTCGCCGCTGTGCCGCGACAAAGCCCCATGCTTGGATTTTGTGCGGACCGCGAAAACCGCGCGACGTATCAGAGAGACAGTTTCTTGAACACGCCTTCCGGAATCGCGCGGATGATGGCCATGACCAGCCGCCAGACGGGCTTCACGTAGACCACGTTCTTGCCCGTTTTACAGGCGGCGAAGATCGCCTCCGCCACCGCTTCGGGCTTGGCGGTCAGAGCGGCGGGCAGATCCATGCCCTCCGTCATCTTGGTATAGACGAAGCCGGGTTTCACGGTGACCACGTGAATGCCCTTGCCCGTCAAACGATTGCGCAGGCCAGAAAGAAAGGTCGTGAACCCGGCCTTGGCCGAGCCGTAGACATAATTTGTCGCACGCCCCCGGTCGCCCGCGACAGAGCTGATGCCAACCAGCGTGCCGGAGCCGCGTCTCTCAAACGCATTGGCAAAAGCGGCAAGCGCCAGTGCGGGTCCCTCGAAGTTCGACCGTATGACACGGGCGGCGGCGTTCAGGTCAACCTCGTTCGTGGCCTGGTCGCCCATCAACCCGACCGCGCTCACCACGACTTCGGGAAGCTCGGGAAGCGCGTCTATGAAGAGCGGCAGCCCGGCCACGTTGAGTGCGTCGTATTCGAGGACCGTCACGCTGGAGCTGCTTTGGGTCCGCAGGGTTTGTGCGGGCGCCTCCAGGCGCTCCGCGTTCCGTGCGGCCAGCGCCACCGGGTGCCCCTCTGCCGCGAACCGTTTCGCAACCGCCATCCCGATATCGCTGCGCGCGCCCAGTACGAGCACCAGACCTTTTGCCATGTCTTACCCTTCCACCTGTTCAAGCCGGTCGTCGGTAAAGACAAAGCGCCGGTCGAGATTGTATTTCACTACATAGCCCACGGCGAGGCCGAGGATAGCGCCCGCTTCGCGCATCAGGTCGGTCTGCCAGACTAGCCAGAACAGGGTCTCCGTGCCCCAGAAGATCGCGGTCGTGACCAGACCCATCGCGGTATAAAGAGTGAATTTCTGACCGTGCGCCTTGGCGCCGGTGCTGACATCGAAAAAGATCCAGCGTTTGTCCAGAATGTACTTGATGACGAGACCGACAAGCGTCCCGGCCGCGACGGCAACGGCAAAGACCATGCCGCCTTCACCGAAGGCCAGCACCGCGCGTTGGGTGGCAAGGTTCGCCACGGTCGCAATCGCCGCGAAGATTGCGTAGCGGAAAATCAGAACCCGAAGCGTCATGCGCCGGTCCGGGAGGTCATCGTCGATGTCATGGGGCCTGCTCGATCCCTTATTTTGCGCACACTAAAACCGAGTGTGCACGTTTGGGCAAGCCCGGACTGGTCTTCGCTCTGCGCTCTGCGGCCGGTTCTGCCGTGACGCATTCCATGTATCGAGCAATCAGTGCGTCCAGCATCACCTGATGGTGCCCGGCACGATCAGCTCCCCGGTCCTCTCGCTGTTTGTGTCGAACCTCTCCCAGACGGTCGCGGACAGCACCCGCGGGGCCGCATTCGATCGGACCATCAATCCACGCTGTAAACGTCGATCACGATGGTTTGCCCCTGCGGCGCGAGGGAGCAGACGAACATGGTTTCGGACAGCCAGCGATGGGAACCCGTAGGCGCATCAAACACCGGCGCGGCGCGCATGTAGAACTCGGACGGGTCGACCGATTCCCCCGCCCGCAACCGGCCGCGCACCTGGTCTGAAGACACCCTGAGCCCCTTGTTCACCACGTATATCAACGTGCCATCCTCGGCTTCGATGGTGTAGCGGGCTTCGATCCGGCTGATGCCATCCGGCTCGATCAGGGGCCAGTCCGAGCCGCCGGGCAGGACACGGCCCGTGAGGCGCGGCCCATGAACCCGCCCGCCGATGATCGGAATATGCAGCCGTTCACCATGCGGCGCAGGGCCTGCCGCGCGGGCCGCGTCGATCTGGGCTTCGATGGTGAAAGCAAACTCCAGCGCCGGGGTCACGGGCCGGGTCATAGGGCGGCGAGCCAATCGGCCATCTTGCGCAGCTTGGCTTGTGCGTCGTCGCAGTATTCCATCGACCGAAGGTAGCCATGGATCAGACCGTCGCCCATATCCAACACCACCGGAACGCCCGCCGCTTCGAGCTTTTCGGCATAGATCACGCCGCTGTCGCGCAGGGGGTCGTTCTCGGCCACCGCGACGAGCGCGGGGGCAAGGCCGCTGTGGTCCTCGGCGAGGTAGGGCGCGACGCGCGTGTCCTCGGAGAGCAGATGTTCGTTTTCTTCGCCGCCCACCAGCATCCGGTTCACCGCTCGCATACCCTTGGTCTGCAAGAGCGGGGCCTCGGCGTTCTCGATCATCGAGGTCCGCGTAAGATCGAACTCGGTGCAAGGGTAGATCAAGAGCTGCCCCAGAAAGCCGAAGTTCTTCATGGCGAGAGCGACAGCCGCGGCAAGGTTTCCGCCCGCGCTATCGCCGCCAATGGCGATGCGCGCCGGGTCGATGCCCAGCATTTCGGCGTTCTCGCGCACCCAGGTCGCCACGTCGCAGACCTGTTCGAAGGCCACCGGGAAGATATGCTCGGGGCAGAGCGCGTAATCCACGCTCACCACGGTCTGCCTGTTCCAGGCGGCGATGCGACTGGTGATATCGGCGTGGGTTTCGGGGCTGCCCTGCATGAAGGCGCCACCGTGCATGTAGATCAGGCAGTCCTGCGTGCCGCCCGAGGTGTGACGGTAGACCCGCACACGAAGACGGCCAGCCTCGCTGTCGATCCAGTGTTCGACGCTGTCGTCCACCTCGTCGGGCTTGGGCAGGGCCATGTTGGCCGCCACGAGCTCGAAATGCGCACGGCGGTCCTGCGGGGTCGCCTGCGGGGTCAGCGTGGCCCATTCCGCGTCCCACCTGGCCATGAAATCGTTGATTTGTGGATTGAGCATAGTCACCTCTTCAAAACGTCGCCAAGCACCATGGCGACCGCACGGTCACGCAACCGGGATTGCCCGGCGCGCGTGTAGATGGATTTTCCGAACAGCGCCGAAAAGGTGGGCTTGTTCGACACGTTGAACACGGACAACGCCGAGATTTGCCAGTGCAGCTCGGTCGCATCGACGCCGGGTCGGAAATCGCCGGAGGCCTCGCCTCGCGCGATCAGGTTTTCGAGACGCGAGATGGCCCCGGCGTTCAAATCGCGAATGACTTCGGATTGGCGCAGATAGTCCGCGTGGTGGACGTTTTCGATCATGACCATGCGGATGAAATCCGGGTTCCGGCGGTGGTGATCGAAGGTGAAAGCGACCAGCGCCTCCAGCGCGTCGCGCGGCGCCAGCGCATCGAGATCGAGCTTTCTCTCACCGTCCCTGACCTTCTGGTAAGCCGCTTCCAAGGCACGCTCATAGAGCCCGATCTTGTCGCCAAAATAATAATAGATCATCCGTTTGGACGTGTCGGTCTTGGCCGAGATGTCGTCGATCTTCGCGCCAGAAAGCCCGGAACGCGCGAACTCTTCTATCGCAGCATTGACGATATCTCGCTTCACACGGTCAGGGTCCTGTTTCCAGCTGACCTTTGTTTTCTTTTTTTCTTTCAATGCCTTGGTCAATGATTTCCCTCCCGGATGAGCCAAGAGGTAACATGGAAATTTTTAAACCGGAAGTTAAAAGTAGTTGACGAATTTAAATCCGAATTACATTTTGACCGCGGATCGGGCGACTCGCCCCGACCAAGGGAGGATTGCGAGATATGGTCGAAGACCCGGTGCAAACACCTGCACTCGATGCGCCGCGAACGGCAGGCGGCCGCGTGCGTGTTGGCTTGGTTGGCCGGGGTATCCAATTGTCCCGCACGCCCGCGATGCACATCGCCGAAGGCGGTGCGCTCGGGCTTGAGTACTCCTATGACCTGATCGACCTGGACACGCTGTCCACCGAAGCCTCCTTGGCCGAGCTTCTCGACCGGGCCGAAGCGGATGGTTTTGCTGGCCTCAACGTCACCTTTCCGTTCAAGCGCGAGGTCATTGCCTTGCTCGATGAACTGTCGCCGGCGGCGCAAAAGGTCGGCGCTGTGAACACGGTCGTGTTCTCGGACGGCAAGCGTCGCGGTCACAACACCGACTTCTGGGGTTTTGCCGAAAGCTTGCGCCAGGGTCTGCCGGAGGCGGCACGGAATGCTGTCTTGTTGCTGGGTGCTGGCGGCGCTGGTGGTGCCGTGGCTCATGCGCTTCGTGACGAGGGCGTGGCCCGGGTTTTCATCTACGACCAGAACCCCGACGCCGCCGCCGACCTTGCACAGGCCGTGGATGGTCAAGCCGTATCGGACCTTGCGACCGCTGCTGCTGATGCAGACGGCATCGTCAATGCGACACCCATGGGCATGGCAAAGCTGCCCGGCATGGCGATCTCCGCCGACCTGATCGAAGCGCGCCATTGGGTCGCCGACATCGTCTATTTCCCACGCGAAACCGAACTGCTCGCCGCCGCCCGCGCCAAGGGCTGCCGCGTGCTCGACGGATCGGGCATGGCTGTGTTCCAAGCGGTGCGCGCCTTCGAACTTTTCTCCGGTCTCAAACCCGACGCCGCCCGGATGCGGGCGACGTTCGAGACCCTCAATGAACCAAACTGAACGCTCAAGGGAGGACTACCAATGCGTCTCACAACAACCATCTCCGCTCTGGCCATCATGGCCGCCGGTGCTGCGTCCGCACAGGACGTGGTCGATATCACCTACTCGGATACCGTGCCGGAAAACGATCCCCGCTCGGAAATCCTGAAAACCGAATTCGGTGCGTGTCTTGGCGACGGCTTCAACTTCGAAGCCTACCACGGCGCCACCCTGTTCAAGCAGGGCACCGAGCTGACCGCCATGCAGCGCGGCAATCTCGACATGGGCAACCTGGCGATCTTCGATTTCTACAACCAGGTGCCGTCGACGTCCGTTCTGGGCACCCCGTTCCTGTTCCGTGACTACGAGCACATGCGCGCGGTCTACGATTCGGACGTTCTGGCCAATCTGGAAGCCGAGATCGAAGAGAAAGCTGGCGTCAAAATCCTCGCCTACCCCTACATCGGTGCGCGGCACCTAGGCTACAAAGGCGACAAGGAGCTGATGACCCCGGCCGACCTGGAGGGTCTCAAGCTGCGGATGCCGGGTGGCGAAGGCTGGCAATTCGTCGGGTCCGCCATGGGCGCAACCCCGGTGCCGGTGGCCTTCACCGAGGTGTACACCGCTCTGCAAACCGGGGCGATCGACGGTCAGGACAACGGCTTCCCGGCAACCTATTCGATGAAGTTCCACGAAGTGCTGAACTACATCGGCACCACCTCGCACCTGATCGCGGCAAACGAATTCACGATCTCGCTCGATAAGTGGAACTCGATGAACGACGAGCAGCAAGCCAAGGTGCAGGAGTGTGCGGACAACTTCGAAGCCGCCCTCGACGCCTCCACGCTCAACCTTGAAAAAGAGCTGCGCACCAAGATCGAAGAAAGTGGTGTGACGGTCTACATGCCTGACAACGCAGCCTTCCAGGAGCACGTGCTCGGCGTCTACCGCGACAGCAAATACTCCGACGAGTGGCCCGAAGGGCTGGTCGAAGCGATCCAGGCCGTGGAGTAAGACCCACCCAAGCGATCCGAGGCAGGCAGGGGACCCTTGCCTGCTTCATTCCAATCAGGGGGCGAAATGAAAAAATTCAACGAGATAAGGATCAAACTCGGGAAGGGCGCCGAATTCATCGTCGCGGCCCTCCTGTTTTCGATGTTCGTCACCTTCTTGATCCAGATTTTCTTTCGGTTCTTCACCAATCTGCCGGTTGGCTGGACGGTCGAATGGGTGACCATTGCGTGGCTCTGGGGCATCCTTTTCGGTTTCGCTTTCGTGGTGCGGGAAACCGACATCATTCGCCTCGATGTGCTCTATTCCGCCCTCCCGCGCGGCGCGCGGCGGGTGATGGATGTGATCACCGGCCTGACGCTCGCGGGCGTGTTTCTCTACACGCTGCCCGCCTGCTGGGACTACATCGACTTCATGATGCGCGAGCGCACGGCCTACATCCGCATCCCGTTCTTCTGGGTCTTTATCATCTACATCCCCTTCGCAGTCTCGGTGGCGGCGCGGGGTCTGATCACTGCCTATGCAGGGTTCACCGGATCCGGGCGCCTGCATGACACGTCCGAGAATGCAGAAAGCCACGACTATGATTGATCCCTTCATCCTGAGCCTGATCATTATCGTTGTGCTGTCGCTGTTCGGGGCATCGGTGGGGCTTGCCATGATGGCGGGCAGCTTTGTCTATCTCATCGTCGCGGGGCCGGACACGTCCATCGCCGCCGAGACCATGTTGCAAGGCCTGTTCAACAACTACACCCTGCTCGCGATTCCGCTTTTCATCCTCGCCGCCGATATCATGAACATCGGATCGCTGGCCGACCGGCTTCTGCGGTTTGCGCAAGCCCTTGTCGGCCGCTTTCGCGGCGGCCTTGGCCATGTGAACGTGGTGTCGTCGCTGATTTTCTCGGGCATGTCCGGCTCGGCCGTGGCCGATGCAGTGGGCATGGGGAAAATCATCATCAACCTGATGACCCGCGACGGAAAATACACCAAGAGCTACGCCGCCGCGATCACGGCTGCGACCGCCACGGTCGGACCGATCATCCCGCCGTCGATTCCCATGGTGCTCTACGCCATCGTGTCGGACCAATCCGTGGGCTTCCTGTTCGCCGCGGGGATGCTGCCCGGTCTACTCATGGCCCTCGCAATGGGGGTAATGAATTATGCCATCGCCCGCAAACGCGGCTTCCCGGTGGACGAAGTGGTGCCGATGCGCGAACTGCCCCGGATCACGTGGAAGGCACTGCCTGCCCTTATGCTCCCGGTCATTCTTCTGGGCGGCATCTATTCCGGCGTCATGACCCCGACCGAAGCCGCCGCCGTTGCCGCGCTTTACGCGCTCCTGGTCTCGGCCCTGTTCTATCGCTCGGTCAGCCTCAAGGCGTTCTACGCCGCTCTCGTGGGTTCAGCCCGGTCGACCGCCTCGGTCGGTGTGCTCGTCGCGGGGGCGATCACCTTCAATTACGTCATCACGCGCGAACAGCTTCCGATTTCGATCTCGGACTGGCTGGCGCAGTATGAATTCACGCGGTTCCAGTTCCTGATCGTCATCAACATCCTGTTCCTGCTGCTCGGCATGGTGCTGGAAGGCGGCGCGATCCTTCTGATCGTGGTGCCGATCCTGATCCCCGCCGTGCAGGCGATGGGCATCGACCTCGTCCATTTCGGTGTGATCGTGGTGGTCAACGCGATGCTGGGTCTGATTACGCCGCCCTATGGTCTCCTGCTGTTCATCACCGCGAACATCACGGACGAACCGATCGGGCGGATCATCAGGGACGTTTGGCCGTTCATCGCCGCGCTCATGGTGGCGCTCTTGGTCATCACCTTCGTCCCCGATTTCGTGCTCTTCCTTCCGCGCCTCCTGGGCTATCAAGGCTGACGCCATGAAAACCTCCATCGCCACCGTCTCGATCTCTGGCTCGCTCACCGAGAAACTCGAAGCGATTGCGGGTGCGGGCTATGACGGGATCGAGATTTTCGAGCAGGACTTCATCGCCTTCGACGGCTCGCCCCGCGACGTGGGCCGCATGGTGCGCGATCATGGGCTGGAGATCACGCTGTTCCAGCCGTTTCGCGACTTCGAGGGTCTGCCGGAACCCTACCGCTCCAAAACCTTTGACCGGGCCGAGCGCAAGTTCGACCTGATGGGCGAGCTTGGCACAGACACTATCCTGTTTTGTTCGTCCTGCCATCCCAAGGCATTGGGCGGAATTGACCGCGCGGCGGACGATTTTGCCGAGTTGGGCACCCGGGCGGCCGCGCGTGGAATAAAGGTCGGCTACGAGGCTTTGGCCTGGGGCACACATGTGAACGATCACCGCGATGCGTGGGAGATCGTGCGCCGTGCAGACCATCCCAACATCGGCCTGATCCTTGACAGTTTCCACACGCTCGGGCGCGGGATCGACCCCGAGACGATCCGGCGCATTCCGGGCGACAAGATATTCTTCGTTCAGCTCGCAGATGCGCCCAGGATCGACATGGATCTCCTGTATTGGTCGCGGCACTTTCGGAACATGCCCGGCGAAGGCGACCTCGACGTGATGGCTTTCATGCAGGCCGTGATGGCGGCGGGGTATGCCGGCCCGGTCAGTCTTGAGATTTTCAATGACCAGTTTCGCGGCGGCTCGACGCGCGGCGTGGCCGAGGATGGCTATCGCTCCCTGATCGCGCTGATGGACGACGTGCGGCGGGCCGAGCCGGGGCTGGCCCTCGACCTGCCCGAGATGCCAGCCCGCGTCGGAGTGAATGGCGTGTCCTTTGTCGAATTCGCCTCGCGCGGTGCCGACGCCCGGTCCTTGGAGGCGTTACTCCTGACCTTGGGGTTCGAGAAATCCGGAACCCATCTGAACAAAGCCGTGACGCTTTGGCAGCAAGGCGACGTGCACATCGTCGTAAACGAAGAAACGGAGGGGCACGCGGCCACGACGTTCAACGCACGCGGCACAACGGTGTGCGACATCGGACTGGCCGTCGAGGATGCGAACGCCGTGACGGCGCGCGCGACCTCGCTTGGCATAGAGTTGTTTTCACAGCCGATCGGCCCGGGCGAATTGGGCATTCCGGCGATCCGGGGACTGTCGGGCTCCGTGCTTCATTTCATGGATGACGCCAGCGGCCTGGGAGATGTCTGGGACGTGGAGTTTGACGCGGACGCGGCTCCGGCAGGCGCGGGGATCACGCGGATCGACCACCTGGCCCAGACCATGAGCTACGAAGACATGCTGTCTTGGTCCCTGTTCTACACCGCGCTGTTTGACATGCAGAAATCCCCGATGGTTGACGTGTTCGACCCGGACGGGCTCGTGCGGTCACAGGTCGTCGAAAGCGCCGACGGCGCGCTGCGTCTGACCCTCAACGGCGCGGACAGCCACCGCACGCTGGCGGGCCGGTTTCTGTCGGAAACCTTCGGCGCCTCGGTGCAGCATGTGGCGCTCGCCACCGACGACATATTCGCGACCGCCGAGGCGCTCGCCGCGCGTGGGTTCGACCCGCTGCCGATGCCGCAGAACTACTATGACGACCTCGCGGCAAGATTTGACATAGCCCCTGACTTGCTTGAGCGGATGCAGAGGCTGAACCTGCTCTACGATCATGACGACCGGGGCGCGTTTTTCCAGACCTATTCCCGCGCTTTTGCGGGCGGTTTGTTCTTCGAAATCCTCCAACGCGAGCCGGGCTACACCGGCTTCGGCGCCCCGAACGCCCCCTTCCGCATCGCCGCCCAGAAACGCCAGCGTCGCGCGAAAGGTGTGCCAAAGGCGTGAAATTCGCTCCGAATCTGTCCTGCAAGACGCTCCTTGAGCGAATATGGCACGGGATTTGAATTACCGGCGGTGTGGTGCCGGATCAGTCACAGCAAGAAGGTCCTGCGCACCGCAAAACCGTCCAGGTTCTCCAGGTGCTCTCGCCCTTCGCGAAATCCCGCTTTGTCCGCCCCCTTAAATCACAGGGTTATGCGCGATCCTGCAACGCCTCAGAAGTCGAGGTTTTCCACGGACAGGGCGTTCTGCTGGATGAATTCCCGTCGCGGCTCCACCACATCGCCCATAAGCTTGGTGAAGAGGTCGTCGGCATCCGCCAGATCGGCCACTTTCACCTGCAAGAGCGTGCGCGCTTCGGGGTCCAGCGTGGTTTCCCAAAGCTGATCGGGGTTCATTTCGCCCAGACCCTTGTAGCGTTGGAGGGTCAGACCCTTTTCGCCCTCTTCCAGGATCGCTTGCAGAAGATCGGTCGGTCCGTAGATCAACTGCTCACGCTCTTTGCGCACGAGACTGGCGGTATCCTGATGGTAAGCCCGCGTCTCCTTTGAGACCTCGGACAACCGACGCGCCTCGCCGGAGCGAAGCACCGCGCCGTCCAGCGTGCGAACCTCTTCGACGCCCCGCAGGATACGGGCCAGCCGGATACCGTGATCCTGGGTGATACGTCCTTCCCAACCACGCTCGTATTCGACCGCGACCATATCGAGCCGCTCGGCGACGCGGTTCGCGACCGCTTGCAGGTCAGAATCCACCGCACCCGGATCGAACGCCCCCGCCAGCGCGGCCTGTTCAAGGATGTTGCGCGGATAATGCGTCGGGAAGGCGTCCAGCACGCGCTTGAAGCTGCGGGCCCCTTCGATCACGCGGGCCAAATCCTGCCCGGCGATCTCTTCACCTGATTTCAGCCGCAGAACGGCCCCGTCGATCCCTTGGTTAATGAGGTAATCCTCAAGACCCGGAACGTCCTTGATATACACTTCGGACCGTCCCCGCGCCACTTTGTAGAGCGGCGGCTGCGCGATGTAGAGATACCCGCCTTCGATGATCTCCGGCATCTGCCGGTAGAAGAAGGTCAGGAGCAAGGTTCGGATGTGCGCACCATCCACGTCGGCATCGGTCATGATGATGATCTTGTGGTAGCGCAGCTTCTCGATATCAAACTCGTCGCGCCCGATACCCGTGCCAAGCGCCGTGATCAACGTGCCAACGGTTTCGGACGACAGCATCCGGTCAAAACGCGCGCGTTCCACGTTGAGGATCTTCCCCCGGAGCGGCAGCACCGCCTGGTTTTGGCGCGAACGACCCTGCTTGGCCGACCCCCCAGCGGAATCACCCTCCACGATGAAAAGCTCGCGCTTCGCCGGGTCTTTTTCCTGACAATCGGCGAGTTTGCCGGGCAGGCTTGCCACATCATGCGTGGCCTTCTTCCGGGTCAGCTCCCGCGCTCTCCGCGCCGCCTCTCGCGCCAGCGCAGCTTCGACGATCTTGCCGATGATCTGACGCGCCTCGTTCGGATGCTCGTCGAACCAATCTGTCAGACGCTCGTTCATCAGGCCTTCGACAGCGGGGCGCACCTCGGAGGAGACAAGCTTGTCCTTGGTCTGGGAGCTGAACTTGGGGTCCGGTACTTTTACGGACAGAACACAGGTCAGACCCTCGCGCGCATCGTCGCCGGTAAAACTGACCTTCTCCTTCTTGGCCAGACCCGACGAGTTGGCGTAAAGGTTCATCGTCCGCGTCAGAGCACCCCGAAAACCCGCCAGGTGACTGCCGCCGTCACGCTGCGGGATGTTGTTGGTGAAGGGCAGAACCATTTCGTTGTAACTGTCGTTCCACCACATCGCGACTTCGATCCCGATGCCGTCACGCTCGCCGGTAATGAAGATCGGCTCTTCGATCATCGCCTGCTTGTGCCGGTCGAGGTACTTGACGAATTCCTTCACGCCGCCTTCGTAGTGCAGCGTCGTTTCCAAAGCCTCCGCTGGCCGTTCATCACGCAGGATGATCTTTACCCCGGAGTTCAGGAACGCGAGCTCGCGCAAGCGCGTCTCAAGCGTTTTGAACACGTAGTCGAGGTTCGAGAAGGTATCGGTCGAGGCCAGAAAACGCACCTCGGTTCCGGTTTCACCCTCGGCATCCCCGATGACCTCCAGGTGCTTCGTGGTTTCCCCGCGCACGAACCGGGCCTGGTGTTTCTTGCCCTGGCGCCAGACGGTCAATTCCAGCCAGTCCGACAGCGCATTCACAACGGAGACACCGACACCGTGCAGACCGCCCGACACCTTGTAGGAGTTGCTGTCGAATTTACCACCCGCGTGAAGCTGGGTCATGATGACCTCGGCGGCAGACACGCCTTCTTCCTGGTGCATATCGACGGGAATCCCGCGCCCGTTGTCGCGGACCGAGACCGAATTGTCGGCGTGCAGCGTGACGCTCACGAAGTCGGCGTGCCCCGCCAGGGCCTCGTCGATCCCGTTGTCCACGACCTCGTACACCATGTGGTGCAGGCCGGAGCCATCGTCAGTGTCCCCGATATACATGCCGGGGCGTTTGCGAACAGCCTCCAAGCCCTTAAGAACCTTGATGGAATCTGCACCGTAGTCGGAATTGTTCTGCGCGTCGTCGCTCATGCGAGCCTTCCTGTTTATTGTTGGCTCGGTTCTATCTTTTTCTGGGGGGAATGTCACGCGAATGGCACAAGATTTAGCGGTTTGGCAGCGGTCCTTCGCCGCCATGCGCGCAGCTCAGGTGAAGGGGATGATCGCGGCAACGAAAATGAGCAGAACGCCCGCCGAAATGTTCAACCGTCTGAGTGACCTGGGCGATGTCAGGAGCCCGCGCAATTTGCCGATGAAACCCGCCATCAAGATGTTCCCGAACAGCGGCACCACGATCGAGAGCGCCACGATCACGGCGATATCCGGCCATGTCAGCCGCGTCAGGTCAAAGAACCCCGGCAGCATCCCCATGTAGAACAGGATCGCCTTGGGATTGGCGAGGATCACGACCACCCCCGCCATGAACCCGGCCCACATCCCCGGTCGGGTCAACCGGCTGTCCGCCGCGATCTGTTTGTCGGCATGACGGATGATGGTCCATCCGAGCCACAGGAAAAACGCGCTGGCCACGAACTTGAGCACGACCGTGACGCCCTCGAACTCGGTCGCCACCCAGGACATGCCAAGGATTGCGAGAAGCGGCCAGAGCGCATCGCCGATCGCCACGCCCAGCGCCAATGGCCAGGCCGCGTGAAACCCACCCGACATGGCCCGCGCGAGGAGCGCCATCCAGACCGGCCCGGGCGTCAGGAACAGAACCAAAAGCGCGAAGGCATAGAGTCCCGCGTCAGCAACCGTTAGCGTCACGCGACCAGCCCATCCTCATCGAGTGTCATGAAGGGGTTGTGCGCGAACTCCCACAAATGCCCATCCGGGTCCGCGACATAGGACGAATAACCGCCCCAATCGGTCTTGAACGGCTCGCGCACGGGTGTGGCCCCCGCCTCGACCGCCTTGGCGAACATCGTCTCGACCTCCGGCTCAGAGCCAAAATTCTGCGCCAATGTCATGGCCCCTGTCTTCAACTCTTCCACGGGCTTTCCGGTCTCTTCCGCCAGCCCGTCGAGCGTGAAGAAACCCAGCATGAGACCCTTCATCTTGTAGAAAACCGCCTTCCCCATGTCCGAGTCCAACTCCCATCCCAACCCCTCGTAATAGGCACGGGCGCGCTTGGGGTCTTCGACCGCAAGGGTGATAAGCGTAACGCGATTCATCTTCATGGAAAGATCTCCTCAATCTGGCTTTCGCCGGCCTCGTCACGGACTTCGATATGCATGGCCCGATCACCCAGTTCAGCGAACAACTCCGGCCCGGTCCCGGTCATGAAGGCCTGAGCCCCCAGCACGACGATCTCGTCATAAAGTGCTGCCCGGCGGCCCGCGTCCAGGTGCGCGGAGACCTCATCGAGAAGCAATATGGGCGGCGCTCCGAAATCCTGGGCCAAAGCCCGTCCATGCGCGAGGATCAAAGACACCAAAAGCGCCTTCTGCTCGCCCGTCGAACACTCCCTCGCGGGCATGGCTTTCTCCGCGTAAACCGCCGCCAGATCGGCGCGGTGCGGCCCGACCAGCGTGCGCCCCGCCATCAAGTCACGCGGGCGGCTCTCGGCGTAAGCCTCGGCCAGGGCGGCTTCGCCCTCCGGCCCGGTTTCGGCCCCCTCGGCATGAAGGAGCTGCAACTCCGCCGCCGGAAACGCGGTCTCTGCCTGCATCTGCGCCCCGACGATCAAGGCCACCGTGCGCGCACGGTTTTCCTGTATCTCGCCGCCCGCCTTGGCCATCTGCGCCTCCAGCGCCCCATACCAATGGGCGTCGCGCTGGTTGTCTTTCAAGAGCCGGTTGCGCTCCCGCATCGCCTTTTCATAGGTCAGAACGGCCTGCGCGTGGTTGGGTTCAAACGACATCGCCATCCGGTCCAGGAACTTGCGCCGCCCGTCGGCCCCCTCGACCCAGAGCCGGTCCATGACGGGCACCAGCCATGTCAGCCGTGCGATCCGGCCGAGCGCCACCTGCGCCGCGGCCTTGTCGTCAATCGTGACCTGCCGCGATCCACCCGGTTCCGCCCAGGTCTCGACCTCATGCACCTGGTGCAGGGATTGCAGCACACCGGTCAGTTTCCATCCGACCCCTTCGGGCTTGCGCGCCATATCCTCGGCCGCCGCGCCACGAAGTCCCCGACCGGGGGACATCAGGCTCACGGCTTCCAGGATATTGGTCTTCCCCGCCCCGTTGGCGCCGAAAATCGCCACGGGCCGCCCGTCGAGCTCCAACGACGCCCGCCGATGCGACCGAAAATGAGACAGGGTGAGGGATTGCAAAAAGAGGCCCGTCATCCGCGCCTCTTCTCTGGTTTGAAAATACCTCCGCCGGAGGCATAAATGTTAATGGAACAGACCGAAGTCACACGCGCATCGGCATGACGACGTAAACGGCGCTGGTATCGTTGCCTTCGCGCATCAGCGTCGGGTCGCCCGAGGAGTTGAACATGAACACCGCGTTCTCGCGGTCCACCTGGCTTGCGATCTCCAGGAGGTATTTCGCATTGAACCCGATCTCCAGCGGCTCATCCCCATAGGCCACGACCAGCTCTTCCTCCGCAGCCCCGGCATCCGGCGCGTTGACGGAGAGCGTGAGCTTGTCTTCGGACAGCGACAGTTTCACGGCGCGCGACCGCTCGGAGGACACCGTCGCCACGCGATCCACCGCCTGGGCAAACTCGCTCGCGTCCACTTCCATCTTCTTCGTGTTGCCCTGCGGAATGACCCGCGTGTAATCGGGGAAGGTGCCGTCGATGACCTTGGAGGTCAGCGTGATATCCGGCGTCGCGAACCGCACCTTGGTCTCAGAGACCGAAACCGCGACCACGGTCTCGTCGTCTTCCAGCAGCTTGCGCAACTCGCCCACGGTCTTGCGCGGCACGATCACACCCGGCAGGTCTTCGGCGCCCGCGGGAAGCTCCGCGTCAATCCGGGCCAGGCGGTGCCCATCCGTCGCCACGCAGCGCAGCACTTTGCCGCCCTCGGCCTCGGACACATGCATGTAGACGCCGTTCAGGTAGTAGCGCGTCTCTTCCGTGGAAATCGCGAATTTCGACTTGTCGAACAACCGGCGCAGCACGGGCGCCTTGGCCGAGAAGTTCGCGGTGTACTCGGAGGACGCCATGACCGGGAAGTCTTCTTTCGGCAGCGTCGCGAGCGAGAAATTCGAACGCCCCGCTTCCACCGTCAGCCGCCCCGAAGTGCCGTCATCGGTGAGCTGAACCATGGCCCCGTCCGGCAGCTTGCGCACGATCTCGTGCAGCGTCACCGCGTTCACCGTCGTCGCGCCGGCACGCTCGACCATGGCCGCAGCCTTGTCCACCACTTCGATGTCGAGATCGGTGGCGCGGAAGCTCACCGTGTCGCCTTCGGCTTCGATCAGCACGTTCGCCAGGATCGGGATGGTGTTGCGCCGCTCGACAACGGACTGCGCTTGTCCCACGGCTTTCAGCAACGTGGCGCGTTCAACGGAAATCTTCATGTCCCACTCCTGACACCAATCGGGACGGCGACCATAACCTGTCCACCGTCCGTCTCAAGGTTTTTTGGCACTTTCTTTGGGAATGACCCGGGGGTCAAGGTCGGCTTAGTGTTCCAGCGCCTTGCGGAGCAGATCCACGTCTTCCGCGACCTGCTGATCCGCTGCAACCAGCTCCTCGACCCGCTTCACCGCGTGCATGACCGTGGAGTGATCCCGCCCGCCGAACCGGCGACCGATGTCGGGGTAGGACCGCGTGGTCAGATCCTTGGACAGCTTCATCGCCACCTGGCGCGGACGGGCGATGGCACGAAGGCGCTTCGGACCGATCAGATCGGACAGGCGAATACCGTAATGCTCCGCCACCTTGCGCTGAATTTCTTCCACCGTGACCTTGCGGTCCGAGGCGCGCAGCACATCCGTCAGGCACTCTTGGGTGCGCTCCAGCGTGATCTCACCGCCCACGAGCGAGGCGAAGGCGAAGAGCCGCATCAGCGCGCCTTCGAGCACCCGGACGTTGGTGGTGATCCGGTGCGCAAGGAATTCCAGAACGCCATCGGCAATGGTCAGGTCCGGATAGGTTTCCTTGTACGCCGCCACCTTGGATTGCAGCACGCCAAGGCGAAGCTCGTAATCGGTCGGGTGAAGGTCGACGACCAGACCACACTGAAGACGGCTCTTGATCCGCTCTTCCAGATCCTTGATCTCGCCCGGCGCCCGGTCGGCGGAAATGATGATCTGCTTGTTCTGGTCCACCAGTGCGTTGAAGGTGTGGAAGAATTCTTCCTGCGTCGAATCCTTGCCGGCGATGAACTGCACATCATCGACCATCAGCACATCGACCGAACGGAACAGGTGTTTGAAGTCCATCATCGCCTTGTCGCGCAGGGCCTGCACGAAACGATACATGAACTGTTCCGCCGACAGGTAAACGACCCGAAGCTCGGGGTTTCGCTCCTGTATCTCCCAGGCGATGGCGTGCATCAGGTGCGTCTTACCAAGCCCGACGCCGCCATAGAGAAAGAGCGGGTTGAAGGTGACCGGGCCACCCTCGGCAACACGACGGGCGGCGGCATGGGCCAGCTCGTTCGGTTTGCCGACGACAAAACTGTCGAAAGTGAACCGCTTGTCGAGCGGCGCGCCGGGCAGGTCGTCTTGCTTGCCGTTGACCCCCTGAACCGCGGGACGAGCGTTGCCGTTCGCAGGGGCCTGGCTGTCGGCACTGGTGGCGGTGCGGGTCTTGGCGCCAGCCTTGGGCACTTCGAATTCCAGCCGCGAGACTTTCGCGCCTGCATTCACCATGTGCCGCAAAATCTGATCGCTGAAATTCCGCTCGACCCAATTCGCCATGAACGTGGTCGGGACAAGGAAGGTCGCCACACCGCTGTCGAGGTCCGCAAATTCCAGAGGTTCGATCCAGTTCCGGTAGTTATTCTGCCCGACCGACTGCTCCAGCGTTTGCCTCACCTGACCCCACATACTATCCGCCATTTCTTCTTGTACCCGTTTCAATGTGGGCGCCAAACGCACCCAAGTCAGTGGACCAAGCAGATCGGCCCAAGTTCCCGGTTTGCACTCCGGGAAACCAATGCTTCACAGCTGACAAGAAACAGGGCGCATAACGCACCACATCCCCACGAACGAGACGTTCGTGGATGTAGAAGTTGGCGAAACCGCATAACGGTCAGCCACCGATATTACCTAAAAGCAATCTGCACCGGGGTCCCCACCCCACTGTCGACCGCTCTGTCCCAAGTCAGCGATGTGAATCGCAAGGCCAAAATAGGAAGCAGAACACCGAGTCGGCAACTGATCTTCGCGCTTGACTCTGAGAACGGTGAAACGAATCCCGGGCCGGTTTCACAAAACCGATTTATCCAAGGGATTTTCTGCGACCGGACGTTGAAATGAGACTCCGGCGGCGCGGCCGCGCAATGTGACCGATCTGCATCAGGACGTGAGGTTAACCTGACCCTTCGGATACGAGAAAGGCGCGAAGGTCTCCCTCCGCGCCTCATCGTTCGAGAATCGCTGTCTCTTAGCCGAGTGCTTTGACGCGGGCCGAGAGGCGCGACATTTTGCGCGCTGCGGTGTTCTTGTGGAAAACGCCTTTGGTGACGCCGCGCATCAGCTCCGGCTGGCACTCTTTCAGAGCGGCCTGGGCAGCAGTTTTGTCACCGGACGCAATGGCTTCTTCGACTTTGCGGAGGTGCGTGCGGATGCGCGAACGGCGGGCTTTGTTGATCTGGAAGCGGGCTTCGTTATGACGGGCGCGCTTTTTGGCCTGGGGCGAATTTGCCATGTCTTGTTCCCTTCGTCGGGTTGTTTCAATTTCGTTGCGCGATCAAATCGACCCGACCGGGTTCAATACCGGCTCATTCCGACCTTAGCGGGTCTCACACGCATGATGCGCGGCATATAGGCGGAATCACCTGGCTTGTGAAGCCTTTATTGCGGGATCAAGCCGATCTTGCGCGTATTGCCCATATACAAAAGGGTTCGAGACCGTTAAGGACGGGCCAAACGGCGCGGGGTTGTCCCGCGCACGGGCGTCAGAAGACGCCCCTGACCTACGGACTTATCTTCATGCATCCCCTGATTTCCGAAGCGCTGGTTGAGCGCGGCTACGAGACGTTGACCCCCGTACAGGAGGCCGTTAGCGATCCTGCGCTGGTGGACCAAGACCTTCTGGTCTCGGCCCAGACCGGCTCTGGCAAAACCGTGGGCTTCGGCCTCGCCATTGCGCCCACGCTTCTCGATGGCGAGAACGCCTTCGGGCCTGCCGCCGCACCTCTCGCGCTCATCGTCGCACCGACCCGCGAACTGGCGCTCCAGGTAAAACGCGAGCTTGGCTGGCTTTACGGCAAGACCGGCGCACGTATGGCTTCCTGCGTCGGCGGCATGGACATGCGCGACGAACGCCGGGCGCTGGCCCGTGGCGCGCATATCGTGGTCGGCACCCCCGGTCGTCTGCGCGACCACATCCAGCGCGAGTCGCTCGATATGTCCGAGCTTCGCGCCATCGTCTTGGACGAAGCCGACGAGATGCTCGATCTGGGCTTTCGCGAAGACCTTGAATTCATGCTCGGCGAAGCGCCCGAAGAGCGCCGCACGCTCCTTTTCTCCGCGACAGTGCCCCCGATGATCGCCAAGCTCGCCACCGAGTTCCAGCGCGACGCCCAGCGCATCAACACCGTGGGCAACGCCAAGCAACACACCGACATTGCTTACCAAGCGCTGCGGGTCGCAGACCGCGACGCCGAGAACGCGATCTTCAACCTGCTGCGCTACCACGACGCGGAAAACGCCATCGTCTTCGCCAACACCCGTGCCGCCGTGGCGCATCTGACCGCACGCCTGACCAATCGCGGCCTCATGGTCGTCAGCCTGTCGGGCGAACTCAGCCAGAACGAACGCACCCACGCGCTGCAAGCCATGCGCGACGGACGCGCCCGCGTCTGTGTCGCGACCGACGTGGCCGCGCGGGGTATCGACCTGCCCAACCTCGATCTCGTGGTCCACGCCGACCTTCCGACCAACCAGGAAAGCCTTCTGCACCGCTCGGGTCGGACCGGGCGTGCGGGGCGCAAAGGCGTCTCCGCGCTGATCGTGCCGCCGAAAGCCGCCAAGAAGGCCGAGCGCCTGCTCAAATGGGCCAAGATCACCGCAGAGTGGACCACGCCGCCCAACTCCGACGATATTGCCGAGCGCGACGAGCAACGCCTGCTAGCCGATCCGACATGGGCCGAGGAACCGACCGACGCCCAGCGCGCTTTTGCCGCGAAACTCCTCGCGCAATACGACCCGGAAACCGTGGCCGCCGCATACCTGCGCCTGTTCCAATCGCGCCAGGGTGCACCGGAAGAGCTTCTGCCCCCCGACACCAAGCCCGAGCGCAAGGAACGCAAAGCATTCGGTCCCAGCGCATGGATCGCGCTCTCCGTCGGGCGCGGCGACAAGGCCGAGGCCCGTTGGCTCCTGCCGCTCCTGTGCCGGGCCGGGAACCTCGACAAATCCGCCATCGGCGCGATCCGGGTTCAGGACAAGGAAACTTTCGTGGAACTGACCGAGGCGAGTCTGAAGGGGTTCCTCGACACGCTGGGCGACGGTGGCGAACTGGACGAGGGCGTCAAAGTCCGCGCGCTGGACAAAGCTCCCGATCTGGCCCCCGCGCCGCGCATCGACCGTGGCCCGCGCCGGGACGGTCCGCCCTCCGACAAACCCTACCGCAAAGGCGGCGGCAAACCGCGTGACGACCAGCGCGATGATCGCCGCGACGACAAGCCCCGTGAACATGGCGCCGCCAAACGCAAATTCGACGACAAGCGCCGCGCGCAGGAAGCCGAAGGCGTGACCACGCCCTACAAGCCGAAGGGCAAGGGCAAGCCGTCCGGCGACAAACCCAAGTGGGACAAACCCAAGGGTGACGGACCCAAGGGCGGTAAGCCAAAAGGCAAACCCTATGCGGGCAAGCCTGCTGGCGACAAACCCAAGGCTGCGGCCCCAAAGCCCAAGGGCAAACCGGGCGCATCCGACGCGTCAAAGAGCTTCCGCAAACCCGGTGCGAAACCAAGTGGGCCGAAGGGTGGCGCAAAAGGAAAGCCGCCCCGGCAGGGCGGCTTTGACAAGCCCAAACGCAATAGTTGAGCTTTACCTGTCGCGGAACTGCGGCTCGCGCTTCTCGACGAAAGCGGCCATGCCCTCTTTCTGATCCTCGGTGGCGAACATCGAGTGGAACAGACGCCGTTCGAACAGCACCGCCTCGCTCAGCGGAAGCTGATCGGCGCGGTGTACCGCTTCCTTGATCGCCATGACCGAAATCATCGACTTCTCGGCGATCTTCTTGGCCGCCGAGGTCGCTTCGTCCATCAGCTTCTTGCAGGGCACCACGCGGCTCACCAGCCCGGCGCGTTCGGCTTCTTCCGCGTCCATGAAACGCCCGGTAAGGTTCATGTCCATCGACTTGGCGCGACCGACCAGCCGGGTCAGACGCTGCGTGCCGCCCATCCCGGCCATGACGCCGAGGTTCACCTCGGGCTGACCGAACTTGGCGGTGTCGGACGCGATGATGAAGTCGCACATCATCGCCAACTCGCAGCCCCCGCCCAGCGCATATCCAGACACGGCCGCGATGATCGGTTTGCGCACCCGCAAGACGGCCGCCTCTTCCGGCGTGAACAGGTCACCCATGAAAACATCGGTGAAACTCTTATCCGACATCATCTTGATATCCGCCCCGGCGGCGAAGGCCTTCTCGGACCCGGCGATGATGAAGCATCGGACTTTTTCGTTTTTCTGCCCCTCGGCCAGCGCCTCGCCCAGCTCCCTCAGAAGCTCAAGGTTCAATGCGTTCAGTGCATCCGGACGGTTCAGCCGGATCGTGCAGATATGATCCTCGATATCGACGAGAATATTTTCGTAAGCCATAGACGCCTGTCCCTTTCACGGTGTCACGGGGACCATGCCTAACGACTTTGGTCCGGGAGGTTCAAGTTAACTTTGGCAGGAGGGGCAGTAGAACGACGACCGCCCGGATTGCACGATCCGGCGCACGGTGTCGTCGCACATCTCGCTGCGGCACGGTTCGCCCTCGCGCCCGTAGACGCGGAACCTGTGCTGAAAATATCCAAGCTCTCCATCGGCTTGCCGGTAATCACGCAGCGACGACCCGCCCGCCGCGATCGCCTCGCCCAGAACATCGCGGATGATCGGCACCAGCGCCGCCAACCGTTTCGCTGCGATGCGCCCAGCTTTGCGCGCCGGATGGATACCGGCCCGAAACAGCGCCTCGCAGACATAGATATTGCCCAGCCCCGCCACGATTCGCTGGTCCAGAAGCGCCGATTTTATCGGCATGTTCCGCCCTTTCAGACGCTCCACCAGATATGCTTCGTTGAACGTATTTCCCAACGGCTCCGGCCCCAACGATGCGAGCAGCATATGCCCCTCGACCTCACCCGTCGGCATCAGGTCCATCGCCCCGAAACGCCGCGCGTCGTTGAGCGTGACCCGCGCGCCGTTATCCATGTTCAGCACCACGTGATCATGCTTTTCAATCGCCGGATGCTCATGCACGAACATCCCAAGAGGGTCGCCCGAAACCAGGATACGCCCGGACATTCCGAGATGAAGCAGGAACGTCTCGCCACTATCCAGATCGCCAAGAATGTATTTCGACCGCCGCCGCAGCCGCTCCACCTTCGCCCCGGTCAGACGCTCGGCCATGCCGTCCGGAAACGGCCAACGCAGCCCCTCGCGCCGCGTCTCGGCTTGGGCAATCACATGACCTTCCATCGCGGGCGCCATCCCCCGCATAACGGTCTCGACCTCGGGTAATTCGGGCATCTAGACGAGATGCGCCCGCAAACGGTTCATCATATCCTGCATCCCCCTGACCTGCTTCATCACATCGCCTTTGCGACCGTCCTCGAAATATAGGCGAAGGCCATAGGGCCCGCCATCCTCGATGCGATCAAGTTTGCGAAGGTCGTGGGTGCACTGGCTGAACCCCAGCCGGGAATAGGTGATCTCGGTCGCGTTCAATTCGATCCGGTAGGTCCAGATGTAATGGACATAGAGGAAGGCTGCGAAGGCGAGCGCACAGAAGATATACCACGCATTCGGACCGGAGAGCGCCAACCCCGGCACCCGAAGAAAACCGGGCACCTGCCCCACGCCCCGCGCCACTTCACCGGGCAGATCGGGCCGGATGATCCACAGCAGCGCCACCGCGCCGAACAGGGTGACAAATTTCAATCCGGGCGCCACACGATAGACGCGCGACAAGGCCCCCTGCTCGACCTCGTCAGAATCCGTCGCCAGCCCGGCGGTCGCGTCATCAAGGGCCTCCAGTGGCCGGCCCTTGGGGCGCCCGATCCGCAGACGCCGCAGCACGAGCTTCAACACGAAAGACACGAGCAACACGGCAGCCCCGAAACTCACAAGCATCCAAAGCGGGCTGAACACCTGCGTTCCCATCCCGTAGCCTTCGAGCAATTCGAAATCCATGCGCCCTCCTCGCAGAGCCATTTGCCCCATCCACAGAGCCTCGCAAAGGAACCTGTCGAAAGTTTGACCACGCCTGCGCCTCGCCCCGCTCCCGATAATCCGCTGCGGCACAATGAGGATTTGTCCTTTTCGCCCCGGCAATATATGCCCCTTTGTGACCTAAAGACCCACGAGGAGCGTAGTCGGATCATGACGGACGAGCGCAAGACAACACACTTCGGGTTTCAAACCGTGGACGAAGACCAGAAGGCCGGAATGGTCCATGGGGTCTTCACCAATGTGGCCTCGAAATACGACGTGATGAACGACGCCATGTCGCTGGGCATCCACCGGGTCTGGAAAGAAGCGATGATGGACTGGCTCGCCCCGCGTCCGGGGCAGAAACTGCTCGACGTGGCGGGCGGCACCGGCGACGTCTCGTTCAAGTTCATCGACCGGGCGCCGGGCGCACATGCCACCGTTCTCGACATGACGGAATCCATGCTGGTCGAAGGGCGTAAACGCGCCGAAGCCGCCCAGATGGCCGATAGCCTCGATTGGGTTGTGGGCGATGCCATGGCGCTCCCGTTCGAAAGCAACACCTTCGACACCTATACCATCAGCTTCGGCATCCGGAACGTGACCCGCATCCCCGATGCGCTGTCCGAGGCCTACCGCGTGCTCAAACCCGGTGGCCGAATTATGGTGCTGGAATTCAGCCAGATCCCCAACGACCTGATGCAAAAGGCCTACGATCTCTATTCCTTCAACGTGATCCCGAAGATGGGCAAAGTCATCGCGAACGACAGCGAAAGCTACCAATACCTCGTGGAATCCATCCGCAAGTTCCCCGATCAGGAAACCTTCGCCTCCATGATCCGCACCGCGGGCTTCGACAACGTGAAATACCGCAACCTGACCATGGGCATCGCGGCGCTCCACTCCGGCTGGAAAATCTGATGCGCGGCCCGATCAACATCTGGCGGTTGATCCGCACGGGGGCCACCTTCGCGCGCACCGGCGCCTTGGGCGAGATGCTTGATGCCATGAGTGCCCCGCCCTTGGTGCGCCTTGCCGTGCGCTCGGTCAGCTGGACCTTCGCCTGGCTCGGCAAAAAGGGCGACCCGGATCTCCCGCCGGTAACCCGCGCCATCACCGCGCTTGGACCGGCCTACGTGAAGTTCGGCCAGATCCTCTCGACCCGCCCGGATGTGGTGGGGCAGGAAATGGCCGAGCAACTCACCTACCTGCAAGACAAGCTCGATCCCTTTCCAACCTCCGTGGCCCGCAAGACCATCGAAAGCGAGCTGGGTATCAAGGTTGACGATGTGTTCGCGGACTTCTCCGATTCCATCGCTGCCGCCTCCATCGCGCAAGTCCATGAGGCGCGTCTGCGCACGACCGGCGAACGCGTGGCAATCAAAGTCCTGCGGCCCCGGATCGAACGCGCCTTCCGCACCGATCTGGATGCCTTCCACTTCGCCGCTTCAGTGATCGAATTGCTCCTACCCAGGACCCGCCGCCTGCGCCCACAGGACGTGGTCCAGCATTTCGAGGATACCGTTCTCGGCGAGCTGGACCTGCGCCAGGAAGCCGCCTCGGCCTCGGAATTCGCCGAGAACACCCAGCAGGACACGGGCTTTATCGTGCCGGAGATTCGCTGGCACCTGTCCTCGCGCCGCGTGATGACGATGGAATGGGCGGACGGCATATCGGCCAACAACCTGGACCGCCTGAAATCCTCGAACCTCAACGTGGAGGACATCGGCAACCGGGTCTTGCACCTGTTCCTGGCCCACGCCCTGCGCGACGGGCTGTTTCATGGCGACATGCACCACGGCAACCTGAAATTCCTGCCGAACGGCGACATCGTCGCCATCGACTTCGGCATCATGGGCCGGATCGACGAATACACCCGCCGGGTCTATGCCGAGATCATCTACGGCTTCATCAAGCGCGACTACAAACGCGTGGCCGAGGTCCATTTCGAAGCAGGCTACGTGCCCGCGGACAAGGACGTGGACGAATTCGCCCGCGCGCTGCGTGCCGTCGGAGAGCCGATCTTCGGCATGGACGCCACCCAGATTTCCATGGGCCGGCTTCTCGCTTATCTCTTTGAGGTAACAGAGAAATTCGGCATGGAAACCCGCACCGAACTGATCCTGCTCCAGCGCACCATGGTGATCGTCGAAGGCGTTGCCCGGTCGCTCAATCCGCACATCAACATCTGGCACGTGGCACAGCCGGTGGTCGAAGACTACATCGCCAGCGCCATCGGCCCGAAAGCGGTAGCGAAAGACCTGCTGAAAACAGTGAAAGTCCTGGCCCGCTTCGGCCCGCGCCTGCCCGAACTCGCTGAAGCCGCGCTCATCAATCAATCGACCCCTCAAAAAGACCTCGACCGCGCCCGGCCTCTGCGCGCCATGGGCTACTTCGTTCTGGGGGGCGGCATGGCCCTCGTCGGCGTCGCGCTGGCCGCCGTTCTCTGACCGGGCTCTCTGGTTTCGAAATACCCGGCCTTATGTATCAAACGCACCAAGAGCCGGAGTTATCTAAGTGATTAGGACTCCAAAACGGGCCGCTACTAGGTCAGTGTCTAGGCATGTGGCTAAAGAGGGCATTCAAGGATACGCTCAATGGACAGGGGCAGGCGCTCTTCGTCCTCGTCGTTGGTGGCATTATTGGTCTAGCCTTCCTGTATTTTACGCATGGTCGCGTCATGGCGCTTGAAGAGGTGCCGTACTTTTGGGCTGCGGTTGCCGGAGCACTGGGCGCACTATTATTGCTCTTCCTCTGGAACTTGGCCTGTACTCCCTACAGAATTCAAAAAGAACGGGCGGACCTTGCTGAATCAGAAGTTGTGAGGCTTGAAGCCGCAGGTCGTTCGATTTCAGATGAAGTACCGTGGTATCTCAGGCAGGTTGTCTCGGTTGGACAATGCCAAGTTTTCGCTGTGGGGAACGATACCATCCAAATCCTATTTCCATGGCCGCTCCGCTGCACACCTTCAATCTGCTGGGGTGAAAAGGGTGTCGCAAGAGTGGATATCGATACCATCCAAATCAAGGCTTGGGATAACAGGAGTTTAGCCCTGCGTGTTAGGGACCTGGGCGGGAAAACAATTTGGGAAATAGTCAAAGACCTGAAAGAAATGAACCCGATTCTTGATGCAGACGACGGTGAGGGTATTAAGGCTGCGGCAAGAAAGCTGGGTCTGCGCAAAAGTGAGGCTGGCGACGAGGGGGTCAAAGAAGCGACGGATTTTATCTATGCCTCATTGAGTGACCCCGAGAAAGGTCATGCGTATATCATTAGGCAAATTTCGGATACGCCTCACTGAATGTGAAGTGTACTTACCTCGCAAGCGATAAGCGCCTGAAGAAAAAACGCCGCGCTAAATTTGCCGCGCGACAGCTTGTTCCTAATGTTTACCTCTTTGTCCCCGATCATGTCGGCTAGCTGGGCGTAAGTCACCCCCTTGCGCTTCAACTCGGCTTTCAGAAGGCTTGCGGCCTTTGTTTCCCATTCGGTTTGCGTGGGCATGTATCGCCTTTCTCGTCAAAAGTAATGTTTTTGATGATATATGCCCTTGAAAGGGATACGTCTAGGCATCATATCCGTTACATAGGTAATGGAAATGATGACAATGGCACAACACTTTCTTCTCTCAGCTGCTTCCCGCACCCTTAGCCTTCGTTCGATCTACAAGTCGGGCGAGGATGCGGCGTATCGCACGTTTTGCGAAATGCGCTGGCCGGAAACGGATGGTGAGGCTGTTTGCCCGCGTTGCGGCCATGGCGAAACCTACAACATTTCCACGCGCCGCAAGTTCAAGTGCAAGTCCTGCCAGCACCAATTTTCGGTCACGAGCGGCACCATCTTTGCATCGCGCAAGATGGACTTCGTGGACCTTTTGGCCGCGATCTGCATCCTCGTGAATGCGTCCAAGGGTGTTTCGATGGTGCAGCTTTCCCGCGATCTGGACTGCCAATACAAAACAGCCTTCGTGCTGGCTCACAAGCTGCGTGAAGCTATGGGAACGGAAATCCAGACCGGCGAAGTGTTGGATGGTCACGTTGAGATTGATGGGGCCTATTTTGGTGGTCACGTTCGCCCTGAGAACCGCAAAGAAGACCGCAAGGACCGCCGCCTCCGTGAGAACCGTTCCAACCGCCGCCGCGTCGTTGTGGCCATGCGTGAGCGCCTTGGCCGCACCGTCCCGTTCGTCACCAAGAGCGAGGCAGATGGCGTTGATCTGGCCAAGATGCACGTTGACCGCATGGCCACAGTTTCCGCTGACGAGGCTTCGCACTGGGACGATCTGCACGATGGTTGGTTTGTTGAACGTGTAAACCACAGCCTGACCTACAGCGACCACGGCAAGCACACCAACTGGGTTGAAAGCTATTTCTCGCGTCTGCGCCGTATGGTGAGCGGTCAGCACCATCACGTCAGCCCGCAATACCTCTACCAGTATGCGAACCATGCCGCTTGGCTTGAAGATAACCGCCGCACTCCGAACGGCGGGTTGGCAGGACAACTGGTCGCTGCGTCGATGGACGCTCCGGTTAGTCGCCAGTGGAAGGGGTATTGGCAGCGCGCAGCGTGATACAACTGGTTGTGGGGGTGAACCGTGAACGCCGCTAGACCGAGTAAATGATTCATGATAAACAAAAAATTGAGGCGGTCGGATCACTACACCCGCCGCCTCTATTTGGAAACCTAGCCGGTGAGGGCTGGGCTATGTGATCACAGCCAATAATTGGCATACTGGGTGACTCACGTCAAGTCCGAACCGGCGCATCGCTAAGGAGAAAAATGCGATGGGACATCTATGGACTTGGCCCGGGTTAAATGGGCAGGAATACACCTTCGAAGTGTATCAGATCCCGGTGGTATTACCGCCGGAGAGCGGGGTCTACATCATCTGTAGGGCCGTTCAGAAAGGCTTTGCTCCACTCTATGTCGGTGAAGCGGGCGATCTGTTCGAACGCCTCAACACCGGGGCGAAGGAACACAAGGGTCTTCAACGCGCCAGTCGGCTCGGGGCCGAGCATATCGGTTTCCTGCGATGCGGGCCAACCGATCGTTTTCGGATCGAAACTGAACTTAGGCATTCGTTGAATCCTCCGTGCAATAAGCAGCCGGTGCCGCGTAACGCTCTGAGTCTGTTCGATATCGAAAACCAAATCAAATAAGAACTCCGGCTGGCCTTACGGGGCCAGCCACCACACCCACCGCCCGGTCGAATCCTTCTCGCCCACAATCTTGCCCGTGCTTACAAGCCTTGTAAGGGCCATGTAGGCCCGCTGCCACGCGCTCTTGCGCCCTATGTCCGGCAGGACCTCTAGAATAGCGTCAGCAACATCTCTGGACCCGCACGGGCCATTCTCTAGCACGGATAGCGCAATCCTTTTGCACTTCCCTCTGGTGAGCATCTGACTGTAGCGCCTGGTGGGAATTGGTATGCCTCGCGCTTTCATGATCCTCTCGACGCACTCAATCTCTGGTCCGTTTTGCTTCCACAGCGCCAGCAGCGCGTTGTCTATGGTCTTGTCCTGCATGGTGACATTGTAACCGTTTCCCCTACTGGGGGATTGGTGCGTTTGATACATAAGGCCGGAAATACCTCCGCCGGAGGCACCGCGTGGACCCACCGAAGGTGGGGCCGCGCAAATCCTGTGCGGGCGTCAGCCCGCTCCTTTTTCAAGCGAGGCCAAACGTCCGTAGCCATGATCTCCGCGCGCCGCGCGCCATTGGCAATAGGCACGCATCCGGGCTGAATAGAGCGGTTGCAGAGCGACATACCGGTCCGTCACCGTGGCATCGCCGTAGGCCGCGAGAAAACCCGCGACCTCCTCGTCGCACAGGGGTTCGTTGCCGGCCATGGCCTGCATCGCGGGCGACAGGAAGATCGCCAGATCACTCGCCGCATCGCCGCGTGCGGGACATTGCCAGTCGATGAAGGTCACGCCCGCCTCGTTCACAAGCACGTTGGACGCCGTCGCGTCCCCATGCAGGAACACATGCTTCTGCGGGGGCAATTCGGCGGGCACCCTCGGCACCTTCCCGTTCATCGACAGGGTCTGCCGCACCATCGCATCCTTGCGCAGATCAATGTCGCTCAAGGCCTCCGGGATCGGCTGCGCGTGTAACCTGGCCAGCGCCTGCGCCACCATTTCGACCCCGTCATCCGGCGTCCAGTTGTGACCGTCGATCCGCTTGTAAACGACCGTGTCGCCCTTGGCGTCGACCAATTCGGGGGCAAGACCGGTGCCTTTCAATGCCTTCAACGCCAACCGCTCCGACTGCACGTCGTTCCCGAAGATCGGCGTCTCGCCGCCCTCGCGAAAGCGCTTCACGATCCGGTTGCCCACGCGCCAGGTCTCGTTGGTGTTGCCACCGGTCAAAAGCTCCCAGGCATCGCCCCCGTCGACGGCGCCCCGGGCGATCCAGTAATGGGCGAAATCAGCGTCCGGGGATGGCACCGCGCTTCTCCCCTTTACCTTCCCAGTTTTCCATCGCATCCAATGCATCCTGTGCCGTATCCACGAACCGGAAAAGCTTCAGATCAGCAGGTGAAATCGTCCCCGCCTCGGCCAGTGCATCCCAATTCACGATCATTTCCCAGAAGTCGCGCCCGAACAGCAGGATCGGGATCTGCTTCATCCGACCCGTTTGAATGAGCGTCAGGCTCTCGAACAATTCGTCCAATGTCCCGAACCCGCCGGGGAACACGGCGATGGCCTCGGCCCGCATCAGGAAATGCATCTTCCGGATCGCGAAATAGTGGAAATTGAAGCACAGCTCCGGTGTCACGTATTCGTTCGGGGCCTGTTCGTGCGGGAGCACGATATTCAACCCGATGGACACGCCGCCCGCATCCTGCGCCCCGCGACTGCCCGCTTCCATGACGCCGGGGCCCCCGCCGGTCACCACGACCTTTTCAAGCTCAGGGGTCTTCAGCCCCTCCAGTGTCAAAAGCCGCGCGAATTCCCGCGCCTCGTCGTAGTACTTCGCCAATCCCTTGAGCGTTTCGGTCCGCGCCTGATCGGCCTCCGCGGGGCGCGGCACGCGCGCACCGCCGAACATCACGACGGTGGATTTGATCCCGGCTTCGTTCATGACCAGTTCGGGCTTCAAAAGCTCCAGTTGGAGCCTTACGGGCCGCAGCTCTTCACGTTGAAGAAAATCGGTATCGTCGAAGGCCAAGGCATAGGTCGAGGACCGTGTTTGCGGCGTATCCGGGATATGGTGGCTCGCCTCCCGGTCCTCGACCGAATGCCGGAACGGGTGGGCCCTGCTGTGTTCTGTCATCTGCTCAACCTCTCTGCCGCATTGCGCGGACGTATCCCAACCCTTATAGCCTTGCGCCGAACCAGACGAAAACGGGATTTCGGGAGAAACCATGTCCAACGAACAGCTTGAAGCCGCTATCGAAGCCGCGTGGGAAGCACGCGACACGATCACGCCCTCCACGGGTGGCGAAACCCGCGAAGCCATCGAAGACACGTTGAACGCGCTCGATTCGGGCAAGCTTCGCGTGGCCGAACGTCAGGACGACGGGGACTGGCATGTGAACCAATGGGCCAAGAAGGCTGTTCTGCTCGGTTTCCGCATCAAGGACGTGGAATTCCAGCCGGGTGGCCCACAGGGTTCCGGCTGGTGGGACAAGGTCGACTCGAAATTCGCGGGCTGGGGTGAAAACCAGTTCGGCGCCGCAGGTTTCCGCGCCGTGCCCAACGCGGTCGTGCGCAAGTCGGCCTACATCGCCCCCGGCGTGGTGCTCATGCCGTCCTTCGTGAACCTCGGCGCTTACGTGGACGAAGGCACCATGGTCGACACCTGGGCCACCGTCGGCTCCTGCGCCCAGATCGGCAAGGGCGTGCACCTCTCGGGCGGCGTCGGCATCGGCGGCGTGTTGGAACCGATGCAGGCCGGTCCGACCATCATCGAGGACAACTGCTTCATCGGGGCGCGGTCCGAAGTGGTCGAAGGCTGCATCGTGCGCGAAGGCTCGGTGCTGGGCATGGGTGTCTTCATCGGCCAATCCACCAAGATCGTGGACCGAGAAACCGGCGAGGTCATGTACGGCGAAGTCCCACCCTACTCGGTGGTCGTTTCCGGCTCCATGCCCTCGACGAACGGCGTGAACCTCTACTGCGCCGTCATCGTGAAGCGCGTGGACGAGCGCACGCGCTCCAAGACCGGCATCAACGAGCTTCTGCGTGACTGATCCTGTTGAAGACCTTCGCGCTGAGTTTGAAATGTTCCGTGAGGAATGCATCTGGTGCGTGACGGTCTTCAACACACACAAGGTTCTTTTCCATTCGGGTCAGGAAACGGATCGCATTCTCCGGAAAACCGCAGGTTGGTTTTTCTACGACTACAGCGTCATCTCGCAGGAATATGGCGTTGTTCTAGTGCATCGTATTACCGAAAAAGGAAGGTCTGGCTCCAACCAAAATCTTACATCGGACTATTTCGCTGACTGCCTGAGAAAGCAGGGGAAAGCCACCAGCGAAATTGATAGTCTACATGACGCACTTCAAGAATACGCTAGACGAGTAATCCAATCCCGCCGCAAGCTCGTCGCCCATAGAGACAAGGCAGCACTGACCAAGGGCATTCCACATTCGGAATGGCCTTTGGAGGAAGTCGACAAATTCCTACAGAATCTGAACAAATTCTGTGATGCAGTTGCGATTCAAGTAGGTGTGGACCCTCTTGATTTCTTGGCCACCAATGCGCCCGGCGATGCGATGGATCTCGTCCGGGCACTCGCCAAAACAGACTCACCCAGTAACTAAAACTGGTCTGGTTGGTTTCCGTCACGCCATTCCTGCTCTTACCCCATGTATTCGGAACCGAGGGAACCCTCATTGGTCAAGCAGTGTTGGGAACGATGGTCGAAAGCTTTTCCAATCCCATCCTGTTTCTGGTCTTCGCCATTGCCGGCACAATCATCATCGCGGCCTCGATCAAGGCCACGCAGCTCGCTGATGTGATCGCCGACCGCACGCGCATGGGCGAGGCGATGGTGGGCGGCATCGTTCTCGGCGGCGCGACCTCGCTTTCGGGCGTTGTCGTGTCCGTGACGGCCGCCGCGTCCGGCGATGCGAGCTTTGCCTTCTCGAACGCTGTCGGCGGCATCGCGGCGCAAACCTTGTTTCTGGCGCTTGCCGACCTGATCTACCGGAAAGCCAACCTCGAACATGCCGCCGCCGAACCTGCGAACATGTTCCAGGCGGTACTGCTCCTGATCCTCCTGTCGCTTCCCATCGCCGCCATGGCCGGGCCAGAAATGGCCTATTTCGGGATCCATCCGGCGTCCATCGCGCTCTTCCTCGCCTACCTCGCCGGGGTGAAACTGGCCACAGACGTGCGCGAGAGGCCGATGTGGGAACCCGTGGAAACCTCGGACACCCGCCACGACATGCCCGAACACGCGGAGGACGCGAGGAAATCGGCGCGCGGCCCGGTTACCGTGTTCATCATCCTCGCCGTCATCATGGCAGCCTCCGGCTGGGTCATCAGCCAGGTTGGCGGGCAGTTCATAACGCGTTTCGCCCTCACCTCGTCGCTGGTTGGTGCCCTTATCACCGCCGTTGTCACCTCAATCCCCGAGCTTGTCACCACCCTCGTGGCCGTGCGCCGCGGTGCGCTGCAACTGGCCGTGGGGGGCATCATCGGCGGCAACACCTTTGACACGCTGTTTCTGGTGTTTTCCGATGTGGCCTATCGCGATGGGTCGCTGTTTCACGCCGTGGGCACAACCGACCTCTACTGGCTTGCCACCGGCATTCTCCTGACCTCCATCCTCTTGTCCGGCCTGATCCTGCGCCAGCGTCAGGGCCCCGCCCGCATCGGGATCGAAAGCGTGTTGATGATCGCCGTTTACGCCACCGCCGTGGCGGTCGAAGTCTCCACCGCAAACTGAGCGATGCTTGACATACCCGCGCCACCCGCGCACCTCTCGCCGCAAAGGAGACGCGCCATGGCCGACAAACCGAAGAAGAAATCCAAACAGCAGGTCTTCACCCTGCTCGTCGAAGTTGGCCGCACGGCGGAAGACGGGTTGCCCGAAGGCAGCACGGGGGCCGCGCTCATGTGCTATGCCTCCGGTGTGGATGAAGCCGAAGCCGTGCGCGAAACCGTCGCGATCCTGAAACAGGCCGACCTCGCGCCTCTGGACGTCACCGGCTACGGCACGCTCGATGAACGGCTTGAGCAAGGCCACGACATTTCAGATGAGGAAAGGGGTCTGATGCAGCGCGCCCTGGACGAGAACTCGGTGGTCGTGGCGCAGATGACACCTTTCTACGAGGACGAGGCGAATGGCTAACCGCCTGATCCAGATTATCGCCAACGAGGAGGACATCGACCGGATCACCGGCTGTCTGCAGGATCTGCGCAGTGATGACTGGCACACGCTGCCCGCCGGAGAGGACGGGCGCCAGGCGATCATGGTCACGCTCGACAAGGTCGATATGCAAAACGTGCTCGATTCGATTTCAGAGGTAATGGACGGGCGCGAGGGCTGGTCGCTCCACGCCCTGCCGACCGAGGCGAGCCTCCCCGAAAATGACGACGAAGAAGAAACCGAGCGCGTGGCACGGGCCGAACAGGCCAACGCCCGCGAAGAGATTTATTCCGACATTCGCCAAGGCACAGCGCTCACCGTTAATTACGTGGTCCTCACCGCGCTCGCCACAATCGTCGCCGCCATCGGCATGATCCAGGATCAGGTGGCCGTGGTCATCGGTGCCATGGTGATCGCGCCGCTTCTCGGACCAATCCTCGCCTTTGCCTTTGCCAATACGGTCGGCACGTTCTCCCTGATGTTGATCGCACTCCGTGCGCTTGGCGTCGGCCTTCTGGTCGCCGCGATCGCTGGCATCGCGCTCAGCTTCGTGGTCCCGTTCAACGGTGAGTCCGACCTGCTCGACTATTCCGGCGACCTATCCCTGATGACCGTCGCCCTTCCACTCGCCTCCGGTGCCGCCGCGGCCCTCATGGTCGCGGGCGGGCAGACCTCCGGCCTCGTTGGCGTGATGGTTGCCGCCGCGCTCCTGCCGCCCCTTTCTGCCTCAGGGCTTTTGCTCGGCAATGGCCACTATGTCGAAGCGCTCCGCGCCGCTTCCACCGTCATCATCAACATCGCCGCGATCAACCTCGCCGCCCTCGCGGTGTTCTGGATCAAGGGCGTGCGCCCGCGCCGCTGGGAGACCGAGAACAACGCTACTTCCATGCGCGTCGCGCTAGGCTCGTCTGCCGCCGTGGTCGCGCTCATGGCGCTCGCGGTTTTTGCCTCGTCAAACGGCTGGATGTGGATCGAATGAGCACCGTCTTCCTCGATCTCGACGGAACCCTCACGGACCCGAAAGAAGGCATCACCAAATCGGTCATCCACGCACTAGAGACGATGGGGTATACCGCGCCCGCGCAAGACGACCTGACATGGGTCATCGGCCCGCCCCTGACCGACAGCTTTTCCGAGCTGGGTGTTGCCGACCCCAACCACGCCGTCGCCCTGTATCGCGAGCGGTTCTCGACCATCGGCCTGTTTGAGAACACGCCCTATCCCGGCGTCACAGAGATGCTGACGACCCTTGCAAAAGGCCACCGCCTGGCACTCGCCACCGCGAAGCCACTGGTGTTTGCCGAACGCATAACGGCCAGGTTTGGCTTGAATAGACACTTATCCGCACAGTTCGGTCCGGACTTGGACGGCACGCTCAGCGACAAGGGCGATCTTCTGGCGCAGGCGCTCAAAACGCTCGGCGTTACGCCCGATCGGTCCGTGATGGTCGGCGACCGCCACCACGACATAGATGCGGCCCGAAAGGTCGGGATGCGGTCTATCGCGGTGACATGGGGCTTTGGGTTGGACGCGGAACACCAACACGCCGATGCGATCTGCAACAGCCTTGCCGACTTGCCCGGTCTTGTCGCTGAAATGCTAGGATAAAGCATGACCTGGTTGCCGTTTACCGCCGCCCTTGCGCTGTTCTTCGTCCTGCATACCGTCCCGGTGCGACCCGCCGTCAAAGGCCGGATCGTGGCCCGCGCAGGAAGCCGCGCCTTCTCACTCGGCTATTCCGCCCTGTCTCTCGTCACGCTGACCATCCTGATCGTTGCCGCTGGACGCGCGCCCTACGTGGAGCTTTGGCCGCAGGCCCTCTGGACCCGGCACACGGGCCTTGCCGTGATGGCGGTTGCGGTCGCCATTCTTGCGCTCGGCATCGCACGGCCCAATCCGCTCTCCTTCGGAGGCGCGCGAAACGACCGGTTCGACCCGCGCCATTCCGGTATCGTCGGCTGGGTCCGTCACCCGCTCCTGGCCGCCATCGGGCTTTGGTCGCTCGCCCACCTGATCGCGAACGGCGACCTGGCGCATATGATCCTGTTCGGGCTTTTCGCCGCCTTCTCGGTGCTTGGAATGAAGCTGATCGACCGCCGCAAACGCCGCGAACTGGGCGCGGACTGGGACCGGCTGACCAGCACCAACCGCACCATCAGTCTGACCCGAAACGGCTTCGCCCGCCTTACGCTCGCCGTGGCGCTCTACGGCGTTCTCATCGTCCTGCACGGCCCCGTCATCGGGGCCTATCCCCTGGGTTAGGACCCGGGAACGAGCGTTACGTCGAAGCTGTCCGGAAGATCGGGCGGCTCGGGCGAGAACATTTCGTTGAGCGGGATTTCCAGCGTCGCTGTGGTGCCATCGTCGCTCAACGTGCCATTGGTCTCGATGATCTCCTGCGCCACGACACTCAGCCGCATCGCATGGCCGTCAAAGGCATCGCCGAACATGGCAGACATCTGCGCGCGTTCTTCCGCCGGAGGCATGTCCTTGGTCATCTCGGACAGGTCGAAGGAGATGAAAATGTTGCCGTCCGCCACCTCTTCGATGTGCACGCCATCGCCGATGCCAAGCTCGTTGTCCGGCTCATCCATCGCTGCCAAAAGCTCATCCAGCGACCGGCGCTCGTACATGGCACAGGTGTAGGTGCCATCGTCGTTCAGCGTGCCTTCCCCATCTTCACAGGGGTCTTCACCGGTCGAGGCGACCATCTGATAAATTTCTGCCCCCATGATCATGATCGCGTCGAGCTTTACCTCGTCCGTATCGGTGAAGTCGGCCGAGACATTGGCGTCGAAACACCCGGCAAGGGGAAGCGTGATGGCGAGTGCGAGCCCTGTGAACATTCCGCGCATGGCAATACTCCTGAAACTGTCGCCCTAACACTGACAGGGGCCCGGGATGCTGTCCAGACGCTCTACCGATGCAGAACAGTCGCCAGAGACTGCGCCTCGTGCTCGTTCACCCGATGCTGGGCATAGCCTCGATGAACCGGCACCGCAGAGGCCGGCATCTGGCCCAGGGCGGTTGCATTCAACCGGGTGCGATCCGCCGCGATTTGACCGACGTAAAGGCTTTCCGCCCAGAGCGCATCGTGCAGCAGGCATTCGTGCTGGTCGAGCAGAACATGGTAATAGGTTACGGTTTTCAATCTGGTTTCGACCCGTGCCGCGTGGCTTCCAACCAGGCGACCCGCTTCGAGAAGCACCTCATCGGACCCAAGCAAGTACTCGGTATCCGCACCGCTCACACGGATACGATGATCCGGCGCGACCAGTATGTCCTCCTGCATCCCGAAGAACGGCGCACGAAGTCGCACCGGGCGAAACGCACCCAGCGCAGGGACGGTTCGCCTGGTGATCCAGCGGGTCGGCTGGGCACCGGAGGACGCAGTCACAACGTGATCGCCCAGCCGAAGCCGGTCCACCGGCACCGCGCCGGACGGTGTTTCCACCAGGGTCCCCTCGACCACACCGGCGGACAGACCCACTGGTTCGACCTTGTCGGATATGGCGGCAAAGACGGCTTCGGCGGGCAACTTGGTTGCCTTGCCATTCCGCATGATGGTGAGCGCATCGAGCACCGGCATGGGAAGCGGATCGCGCACATGAACGATGTGGAAGGTGCCGGTTTCGACGAACTTCACGGCGAGCCGCGCCCAGCGTTCCGGTCCATTCCAGCTGTAATAGAGCCTGATCATGGTATCCCGGTCAGGAACCGGGAACCGCAGCGTGGCGCAAAAGGTTGTCCCACCCTGGCGCAGGTCGACCGTCATTTCACCCTTGGCCGACAGGCTGATGCGCAACTCGCGCAACCAGTCTTTCGTCCGCCGATATGCCAGCGGAACCTGGACGTTCCCTTCGGTCGCGATGAATTGCGTTTCGACGATCAGGGTTCCCTTGGGCAGAATGTCATTCGGGGCTGCCATCTCTGGCTGCCCACGACGGGCTTCGCCCAGCCCGGCAGGGTTGAACAGGCTCCGGTCATGGTCCGTCATGCCGATCCAACTCATGCCACGGCCTTTCTGCGCAGCAAGAGATCGACCTCGTAGGACTTCAGAAGCTTTCGCGCCGCGCCCGGATACCCGTCGCCCGTATCAGGGTCCAATTCGGGAAAAAGCGCCCGAAGCTCTTCGACCGCTTCTTCCTCGAACCCGGACAGAACGTGAGGCCCGGGCAGGAAACTCTCGGTTGCCAGACCTTCTGCGAAAATCACCTGATGCTGGTCAAACAACACGTGAACATAGGTGACCTCGCCGCCCTCGACGGGGCGAACGCTCAGATCGTTGATCAGGTCTTTCGCCGCGATCAGAACCTCCTGCTCTCCGAACAGAAACTGCGCCAGTGCGTCGCGAATCAGGATGCGGTGCTGCGGCGACAGCATCAGCGTGCCGTGCGTGCCGAAGGTGTTGCCCTCGATCCGTATGGGTGCGAGCCGCCCCGTGGCCGATACCGTGCGTTGCCCGATCCAGCGCACGGGCTGGGTGCCGTCATCGTGGGTCACGACCAGGTCACCGACCTCGAGATCCTCGACCGGAACCAGCCCGCGCGTCGTTTCGATCCGTGCCCCGGATACGAAACAGGGAATGGAGTTGAGCGTGACGAAGGCGCTGTCAGAGGGCTGCCCGCCACCCGGCGCCATCGTGTAGGAAAAATTGACGGTCTCGATGTCGTTGTCGGCCTGGACAGTCAGGGTGCCATCCGCGTTGAGCGAAACGACCTGCCCCGTGGTCAGGGTCACGCTGTCACCCGCCGCCACCTCGATCCCGTTGATATGGGTGATGGTCAGCGTCGACCCGCCGGGACCGGTGTCGTTGGACAGAACATCGACGACCTTGGTGCCGCCGGGCGCGATGTTGAATTCGTCATCGTTCGCGAGGACGACGGATTGCCCGGACTCCGCCGCGATCAGAAGTGTCGAGTCGTAAGAGGAATCCAGCACATCCGCGATGCCGATCCGGATCGAGTTCACCTCGCCGGGGGTGACCGACATCTTCAGCGTCATGGTAACGGTAAAGCCGTCCATCTCGGTGTTATAGTCGTCACCGGTGTTGTCGACGTAGAGGTTCTCGTTCGTCGCATCGTTCAGGTTGCCGACAGAAGAGGTGCCGTCGCCCACCGACATTTCAGCCTGCTGACCGTTCACCCAAACACCAACGATGTCGTTGTAAATGGAGCCCGCGTATTCCGGGTATTCATCTGACGAGAACACGAACTGAAGCGAAATCGTATCGCCATCGGGGATAACGTCGACATCTATGTAGGAGGCATCATAGGTGGAAGTGCCGGCAAGCGCGTTGAACCCGGCTTCGTTGTTCTCACCGCTGGTGTTGGTCGACGTGCTGCTGTACCGGTTCGGATCCCCCCAACGGTTCGTGAAACTGGATAGGCGGCCCGTGGACAGCATGACACCGCTATCCGCCGGGGTTACCCCCGGCGAAACCGCATCGCCGTCAGTATAGATACCTGACGAGCGGTTGTCGCCGGTATATGTGGCCGAAACAACGCTTACGCCTTCGCCGAAAATGGTATTCGCCATCTCCAGCGCGGACGCATTCGTATCAATCGGCAGCTCGCTCGCCGTTGCCATTCACCTGCCCCAGTCCCTTCGAGGCACGGCATCACGGCAGGCCCAAGCCTGTCTGATGGTGTTCCGCTCAGTGGACCCGGCATGCTTTTCGCACGTCTCGATGATCCGATACCCTGCCTCGGGTTATTCATTCTTGACACACTATGAACCAGGAATTCCATATTGTTAACCTTTTGGTTCGCCAAACTGGGCGCAAGGTCTCGGATGTCACCCGTAGGTCACATTTGCAGCCCGGCCACCGCGTCGTGTATCAGGGGGCAAAGGCAGGGAGCGAACCAATGAACGATATCAACGCTGTGGAGATCACCCGCCGGCTGATCGAATGCCCATCCGTCACGCCGGAAGAGGGCGGCGCGCTGGTCTACCTGGCCGAGCTGCTCGACGCGGCCGGTTTCGAATGCACGCGGGTGGACCGGGGCGACACCGCGAACCTGTTCGCCCGCTTCGGGCCGAAAGACGCTGCCAAAACGCTCGGTTTCAACGGGCATACGGACGTGGTGCCGGTCGGCGACACAGGCGCCTGGACGGTGCATCCCTTCGGTGCGGAGGAAAAGGACGGATACCTCTGGGGCCGGGGCGCGACGGATATGAAATCGGGCGTCGCCGCCTGGGTCGCCGCCGCGATCTCGGCAACCAGGGATCTGCCGGAGAACACGGCGCTCGTCCTTGCCATTACCGGCGACGAGGAGGGCGACGCCACCGACGGGACCACCGCGCTTCTCGACTGGATGGCCGAGAGTGGCGAGGCCATGGACGCCTGCATCGTTGGCGAACCCACCTGCCCAAATCACATGGGCGAAATGATGAAAATCGGTCGCCGGGGGTCGCTCACCGCCTATTTCACCGCCCAAGGCATCCAGGGTCACGCCGCCTATCCCCATCGCGCAAAGAATCCCGTGCCCGCGCTGGCCCGCCTGGTTGCCCGCCTGGACGCCCATGTGCTCGACGAAGGCACCGCGCATTTCGATCCCTCGACGCTGGCCGTCACGACGATCGATGTCGGCAACCCGGCAACCAACGTGATCCCGGCGACAGCCCGCGCCACAGTCAACATCCGGTTCAACGACGCGCATTCACGCGAGGGTCTGACGGCATGGCTTCAGGAAGAGCTGGACCGGATCACCGGCGAAACCGGCATCAAGATTGACATGCAGGTGAAAGTCTCGGGCGACAGCTTCCTGACCCCTCCCGGCACTCTGTCAGATATCGTCGCGGCCGCGGTCGAAGCGGAAACCGGGGTGAGACCGGAAATGTCGACCTCGGGCGGCACATCCGACGCGCGGTTCGTGAAGGACCACTGTCCGGTCGTCGAGTTCGGGCTCGTGGGCAAGACCATGCACCAGGTGGACGAGCGCGTGGAGATCGTTCAGATTGAAAAGCTTACCCAAATCTACGGCCGGATCATCCGCGACTACTTCGAAAAAGGTTAACTAGGCGGCAAGGTGCGCCGCTGAAACACGACCAAGTCCCTGGTCGCAAAAAGAAAACCAGTTTTCTGGTTTTCTGGTTTTCTGGTTTTCTGGTTTTCTGGTTTTCTGGTTTTCTGGTTTTCTGGTGAAAAATGACTCGGGCCAGCAGGAACGCAAGGCGATTTCGGGATCCATCACAAATACTTTAGTTCTTATGGCCAAGGAGCCACGGGCCGGTCGGGTCAAGACACGGCTGGCCCGCGACATCGGCACAGTCCCGGCGGCCTGGTGGCAGCGTCACATGCTGACCACCCTCGCGCGGTGCCTTGCCGACCCGCGCTGGCAAACGGTTCTCTGTGTCGCCCCCGACACCGCACGTGGCTCGCCGATGCTTCCCGCTCTGCCGCGCATTCCTCAAGGCGGCGGAGACCTTGGTGCCCGGATGACACGTGCGTTTCACACCGCGCCACCCGGGCGGGTCTTGATCGTCGGCGCGGACATTCCGGCCATCACCCCGCAGATCATCGCCGGCGCCTTTCGCGCGCTTGCCCGCCAAAAGTCCGTCATCGGCCCCACGCCAGACGGCGGTTTCTGGGCGGTCGGGCTGGACACCCGCCGACCGGTCCCGCGCAACCTCTTCGCCAATGCCCGCTGGTCCACCGAGCACGCGCTCGCCGACACGCTGGCAACCTTGCCGCCCCCGGCAGTCCTGCCCGAACTCCCAGATATCGACACCGCCGCCGACCTCGCGCGCTATTCCTCCTGACGCGCCCACATGCTACGCGGGGGTCATGGCACGTATCCCCTCGAAAGAGGAAATCCTCGCATGGATTTCCGAGAACCCGACCCAGACCTCCAAACGCGACATCTCGCGGGCCTTCGGTATCAAGGGGGCGGACCGGATCGACCTGAAACGCATCCTGCGAGAGCTGGAGGCGGACGGCCATCTGGAGAAACGCAAGAAGACCTATCGGGATCCCGATAAACTGCCGCCAGTCTCCGTCCTCGAAGTCTCCGAGATCACGCCCGATGGCGACCTTTTCGCCCGCGCGTTGGAATGGCAGGGCGAAGGCGACGCCCCGCGCATCCTCTTTGTCGAGGAATCCGGCGACCCCGCGCTCAAGGTGGGCGACCGCATCCTGTGCCGCATGGCCGAGGTGAATACCGACGAATACGACTACGAAGCCCGCCTGATCCGGCGCATCGGCGAAAACGCGCGGCGAATCCTGGGCATTTTCAACGCGACGCACGAAGGCGGGCGCATCAAACCCATCGACAAGGGTGCGGACAAGGAATGGTCGGTGCCGGCAGGTGCCACCAACGGTGCCAAGGACGGCGAACTGGTCGAGGCCAAGCAGACCGGCCCCAAGGGCCGCATGGGCCTGCCGCGGGCACAGATCGTCGCCCGCCTCGGCGATCCGACCGCACCCCGCGCCGTGTCGCTCATCGCCATACATCAGCACGGCATCCCGGATGAATTCCCCGACGATGTGATCGCGGAAGCGGACAAGATGAAGCCCGCCGGTCTCAAGGGCCGCGAGGACCTGCGCCACCTGCCCCTCGTCACCATCGACCCCGCCGATGCCCGCGACCATGACGACGCGGTCTATGCCCATGCCGACGAAAATCCCAAGAACCCCGGCGGCCACGTCATCTGGGTCGCCATTGCCGATGTCGCGCATTACGTGACCCCGGGGTCGGAACTGGACCGTGAGGCGCGCAAGCGCGGCAACTCCAGCTATTTCCCGGACCGCGTTGTCCCGATGCTGCCCGACCGGCTCTCGGGCGATCTCTGCTCCCTGCACGAAGGCGTTCCGCGCGCCGTTCTCGCCGCCCGGATCGTGATCGGTGCGAATGGCGAGAAACGCTCGCACAGCTTCATCCGTGGCCTCATGAAAAGCCACGCCACGCTCAACTACCGCGAAGTCCAGCAGGCCCACGACGGGCAGCCGAACGAGACGTGCGCCCCTTGGGTCGAGGACGTCATCGACCCGCTCTATGACGCCTATTACGCCCTGCGCCGCGCCCGACAGGCCCGCCAACCACTCGATCTCGACTTGCCGGAGCGCAAGATCGTCCTCTCGGAGGAAGGTGAGGTTGAAAGCGTGCAGGTTGCCGAGCGGCTGGACGCGCACCGCCTGATCGAAGAGATGATGGTGCTCGCCAACGTGGCCGCCGCCGAAGAGCTCAAGCGTCTCGGCCGTCCACTTCTCTACCGGGTCCACGAAGAGCCGAGCCAGGAGAAACTCGACGCGCTGCGCGAAGTGGCGCAAGCCTCCGGGTTCACGCTTGCAAAGGGCCAGGTGCTCCAGACCCGGCACCTCAACCAGCTGTTGGGGCAAGCCGAAGGCAGCGAATTCGACGAACTGATCAACATGTCCACGCTGCGCTCCATGACGCAGGCCTATTACTTTCCAAAGAACTTTGGGCACTTCGGCCTCGCGCTCACGGATTACGCGCATTTCACCTCGCCGATCCGCCGCTACTCGGACCTGATCGTGCACCGCGCGCTGATCTCCGGGCACAACTGGGGCGAAGACGGGCTGTCGCGCGAAGATATCGACCAGTTGGAAGCGACCGCGACACATATCAGCCAGACCGAACGCCGTTCGATGGAGGCCGAGCGCGACACGACCGATCGCTATCTCGCCGCCTACCTCTCCGAACGCGTCGGCAACGAGCTCCCCGGCAAGATCGCCAGCGTCCAGCGTTTCGGCCTCTTCGTGCGGCTCACCGAGACCGGGGCCGACGGCCTGGTTCCGATCTCGACCATCGGGAACGAATTTTTCCGCTTCGATGAACGCGAACAGATGCTCGTGGGCGAAAAGTCAGGGCTCAAACTGACCCTAGGCCAACCGGTTCTTGTGCGACTGGCGGAAGCCGTCCCGGTGACCGGGGGCCTGAGCTTCCAACTCCTTGAAGTGGATGGCGAACCTATCAAAAGTTCAAGTCGCGCCTCCGGGGGGCGTGGCGTAAAACGAAAGCCCGCGCGCGCGGCGAAGAAATCGGCGAAAACGCGCAAGAAAGTTCGCCGCACCCGGAACTGAGAGTCGGTCCACCCGACAGGAGGCGTAATGAACGCGGCGCACCCCCTTGAATCTGCGGACAAAGAGTTCCGGACCTGGGTCGAGCATTCGCTCCGTCCCCGCGCGACGGGACGCATGATTTCGGCTGACACTTTCGAAGATGCGATGGCGCAGGCCCGCTTTTTTCCCGACGTTCTGGAGCGCCAGAAAAACCAGAAAGAGTTCGTGCTTCCGATCTGGGATTACCTCGACATCGCGGCCTCGGAGGAGCGTATCCGCAATGGACGACAGGCCCTGCGCGGGCACCGCGCGCGCTTCATCGAGATCGAAAAACTCTACGGCGTCGAACCGGAAGTCGTCGCCGCGATCTGGGGGTTGGAAACCGGCTACGGCGCGAACCGCGGCGCGCACTCGGTGGTGTCCGCGCTGGCCACGCTCGCTTGGCGAGGACGTCGCGCCAGCTTCTTCGAAGACGAGTTGATCGCCGCTCTGCGCATCCTCCAATCCGGCCATGTAACGGTCGAGAACATGATCGGCTCATGGGCTGGCGCGATGGGACATGGCCAATTCATGCCCTCGTCCTTTCTGGATTTCGCCGTGGACCTCGATGGGGATCGCAAGGCCGACATCTGGTCGGACGCGCCAGACGATGCCATCGCCTCTATCGCGAACTACCTCAAGAAGCACGGGTGGCGATCCGGTCAACCCTGGGGCTACGAAGTATCGCTGCCGCCCGACTTCGACTTCGGCAAGACCGGGTTGGATCAAGTCCAGTCCACGCAGGATTGGCACGATCTCGGGGTGCGTGTCGCCTCGGGCGGCCGTTTGCCCGATTATGGTCCCGCATCAGTCCTCGTCCCGGCGGGCGCTCAGGGCGCGGCTTTCATCGTTCTCCGAAATTTCCACGTGATCCTGCGCTACAATCGATCCGAATTCTACGCACTCGGGATCGGTCATCTGTCCGACCGGATCGCAGGCGACCGCGGCTTCGTCGCCAACTGGCCCACCAACGACCCGCTCCTCAGCCGGGACGAGGTGAGCGAGGTGCAGGTTCGGCTGTCCCAACTCGGGTTCGACACGCAGGGCGTGGACGGCCTGCGGGGCCCGAATACGACCCGGGCGCTCCGCGCGTTCCAGGCGGAGAACGGGCTGACGGCGGATGGGTTTCTCACCCATTCCGTGCTCCAGCGCCTGCGCGACCAACAGGCCTGAGGTTCAGGCGTAAGA